>Ga0233431_1004639_pt1 | contig 14448 bp, 1 predicted proteins | sample SI_118_April2016_FD_179867 | JGI IMG/M metagenome (GOLD analysis project Ga0233431, IMG submission 179867) | Seawater microbial communities from Saanich Inlet, British Columbia, Canada - SI_118_April2016_200_MG | ecosystem: Environmental > Aquatic > Marine > Inlet | place: Canada: British...
GACGCTTTGAATTACAGAAAGTCTTTGATGGCTTTGAGTGATTCGATGGCAGAGGCGAGGGGTGAGAGAGCTTCGGAAAGAGGTTTTGAAAAAAGCAAATCCCTATACGATTATCAATTAGCCGCTAAGAAAAAGTACGCATTAGACCCTGAACTAATTGAACATGAAAAAACAGTTGCTGATGAAGCAACTCAGAATAAAATTAAGCAATATGAAGCTTTGTATGGTCAAAAGGGAAACCTTGCAACACAAAAAGCAAAGATTAAAGAAAAAACACTTTCGCCAAATAAAACAGGGTTTACTGATGATGGAACATTTATAGTAGGGACACAAAATGGTGATGAGATATTGCTCCAATCTGGAAAAATAGGTGAGTTTTTACATATCTTAATTAACAAAATGGCTGAGGGTGGCTATCCGATACCTGATAATATAGCACAAATGACACGTCCACAGTTGCAGAAATTTATTCAAATGTACTATTCTGTGGCACAAGAAGAATTGCTTGACTTAAGAAAACAACAATATTCTACTGATACACCGGAAGCACAAAAAGCAAGAGAAGAAATACGAAGTGGTGCGGTTGGTAATATATTTGGTGGTGGTATAACTCAACCAACAAAAAAGCAAAATCGTTTACCGGAACAAAAAGGATCATTAGATTTTTAAACATGGATGATAAATTTGATATACTCATACAAGACCTCTACCAAAAGGAGAATCCCGAAAAAGCTAAGAGGCTTACACCGGACATAATCGGCAGTATCAAAAATGAATATGGTGATGATCTACCAAAATTTCTAACTGATTTTTACAGTAAGGAGAATCCTGAAAAGGCTAAACGACTTACACCGGATGTAATTAACAGTATTTCTCTTGATTACGGTTTCAACGGCAAAGAAAAGCCAACTCCAAGCAAGGAAATTCCTACTGTTAGTTTGGATTTGGGAAAAGAAAAGGTCGATCAGCCTGTAAAACAAGGCGTATCCTATGAAGCAATACGAACTGGTGAATTTGAATCGGAATACGATAGAGAATTGGCGTTCAGAGAAAAAACAAGAGAATTATTAACTCAAAAACAAAAAACAAAAACAGAATTACCTGACGAAGATAAAGAAAAAGTCGGCAAAGAAATGTCCGCAAGAATGCACAAGGGTTTTAATATGGTTGGCTCAGCGTTATTCAGAACTCCTAATACCCTTTATGAATATTTTGCTATACCACAGAATAAACTTGCTGACTGGACAGGATGGGATTGGCTAAGATCAGGAACGAGCGAGCAATTCGGTGAAATGTTAGGGGTAGCCAATATGCCCGCAAAATACTATGAGGACAGAATTAAAGCAAACGAAAAAACAATTGAAGAAAACAATAAGAATTATCAAACAGGAATAGTTGAGGCACTTGAAAAAGGCGATTTTGCAACGGCAGGAAGAAGTTTACTTGGTGGCCTATTAGAAAGTTTACCATCATCAATAGCAATTGGAATGTCAGCAGGTACTATGGGTATTCCTACAACCATCGGGTTAAGTAGTGTTTTCTTTGGTGGAGAGAAGCTAAGAGAGTTAAAAGAATCCGGCACAGAATTAAGTCAGGGGGATCAGGCCATCATTGGATTATTAAGTGGTGGAGCAGAAGGTTTCTTTGAAACGGTTATGGGTGCGGGTGCTATGGGTAAGGCTACAAGCGACATACTAAAATCGGTTGGCAAAACAGCGATTAAAACCGAAGGAAAATCATTAGCAAAAAAACAAATTACAAAGAATGTCTTAGAAACATTTGAAAAAATGGTCATCAAGAATCCTAAATTAGCAATGTTCGGTGAGGGATTTGAGGAAGTAGCTACACAATACGCTCAAAATGCTGTTGATAAATATTCCGGTTACAGGCCTGATATTTCATTGTATGAAGGAATGGGTGATGCCTTTGCACTTGGTATCGCAATGGGTGGTACTATGCAGGCCCCGCTATACGGATTAAAAGCCATGCAGGGATCACAAAGTCCAAAAGAAATATCAGAGATTTTTACACAAGAGGACACCGGATTACCCGCAACCGAATTACAACCCCAACAAGAACACATATCCGATGAAGAAATACTACTTGATGAAGCGAATACACACGTAGAATCAATAACTCACAACACAGGCGATAAAGTTGTAACCGTAACCGATAAATCCGGTGCTATTTTCTACATTAAAGAGGGTGAATTTGACCCACAGAACGATGGTACAGTATCCGTACAGGGCGAAGTCATAGGCAGAAGGTATGATCCGGAACTTGGAGACCTTGAAAGTCCAATCCCAATCCCGATGAACAGCGTAAAATGGGAAACGGAGAACGTAAAAATCCAGGATGTCAACGAGGTTATGGAAGAATACTTAGCCGAGAGGGATCAGGAAATAGGAGTAGAGGATGAAATTAACGCTGAACTTCAAAAAAGAGAGGAGCAGAAAAGTAATACTGTCGGAGTATTAACATTAGAAGGTGAAGGGGAATCAACGGAATATCCGATAACCTCTAACGAAGATGGCAGTTTTAATATAGGCGATACATACGGTAATCTGAACGAAGCTATGGAAACAGCAAAGGCCTTGTCAGAGAAATATGCTTATTCTGCCTTTGATGTAACAAACCAAGCCGACCCCGGCAATCCATTCGCAGAAGGAGAATTTATAATAACCGCAAAACCAATAACAGATGAAACCAAACTACCAGATAAAGAAGGTGGACTTCCAGAAGGAGTTGAACCAGTCGAAGATAAACCACTTACAGAGAGCCGAGACGTGCTACCTGAAAAGCCTAAAGATGTCAGTGAGGGTGTTTCTGAATTAGAGGATGAAAAAACCGTGCCAAAGGCAGAAAAAGAGGTAAAAGAAACCGTCCCAATTACCGTCCCTAAATCGCCCGATCAAGAAGCGGAAAGCGAACAGGAAGCTATGAGACGTGTTAATCCTTCTTTATATAAACTTGCTCAAAAAGCTGCTAATGTAGATGAATTTATTGAATTGGTTGCAAAGAGTTCAGGTGAGAGTGTTAAGGATATAGGAACAGAGAATCTGAGAGAATGGTATCCAAGAGTTGAAAAGAAAAAAGTAAAAGAGGTAAAAAAAGAGGTAGAATTTACCGAAGATGAGATTTATAATAAATCGTTAGAATTGTTTGAACTTCCACCAAAAATGATGTCGGAAGAACAAATAGAGAAAATCAAAGAAGCATTAAGGAAAGAAAAGAAACCCGACTTGCCAAAAACCGTCAAGACAGAAAAGGTCAAACCTGATGTCAAGAAGCCGACAGCAGAGCCTAAGAAAGAGGCGTGGGAGATGACACAGAAAGAATACACTGATATAATTGGTGAGAGAACAGGGGTAGATGTATTTGAATTAGTTGATGAGGGAATAATTAGTGAAAAACAAGCTAATGAAATTAAGCGTTTATCTAAAAAATCATCTTTAGAAGTAATTCCCGATGTAGAAAGTACAATAAAAATGCCAAAAGGTTCAGATATTCATAAAGGAATAATAAGAAATGCCTTAGAAGAAGGCAAGCCCGTCCCCAAAGAAGTCTTAGCCGACTATCCTGAATTGCAGCCTAAGAAAGCCGAACCTGTTTCTTGGGAAACAAATGTTATTAAGATTGTTGACAGAAATGTTTTTAAAGAGACAGTTTCACAGTCAATTCAAAAGGATGGTCAAAAAGTGCTTGATGCTATTTCTGATAATGATATTGAGACACTTAAAACTATAAGAAAAAAATATCAAGTAGATAAAGGAAAAGCCCAAGCTGGGGGTGGTGCAGGCCCCGGAAAAGAAAAAAAACCACGAATTGGGGCTGCTTCTGTATGGGAAGCTGCAAATATGGCATTAGAGGAATTACAACCAAAAAAAACTCCCCCTGTTGGTGAATTGTTTAAGAAACCGAAAGAGAAAGAGGTTATTCCAGAAAGACCACAAGAACAGGGAAGCGATTTTAACGATTGGGTAGAAAATTATTCGAATAATCCCGAAGAAATTCACGCCGCATGGTTATCGGAAACGGAACTCGTACCCTACAAACAATTAGAGGAATGGCAGCAGAGTATCGCTGACGGTGCTATCACTACCACAAATAAGAGTTTTGTTAGTGTAAACGATAAAAATAATATAACAGATGGATTGGCTAAAGCATTCTTTAGAGCCAATGGTACTCCTTTAGACCTGATAGCGAAAGAAGATTTTGGATGGGAAGGGACGAAGGAAGAAGCCGAAAAAATAGCACAATTTATGCTTGACTTATCCAACAAAACTATTTCAAAGCGTAAAACATCTGATTTACAGTCAGCATTAAGAACGAAATACAGAGAAGTTACCGGAATATCAATCGACAACCACAAAAAAGTTATCGACAAGACTAATGAAGTAGAGAGATTATTAGTATCTTTATTGGATTCTAACGTAGAAATTGAAACCTTAGATCAATTAGAAGCGATAAAAGATGAATTTACTGGATTTCCATATAACGAACAAGACTATAACACATTAAAAAATTATCTCGATGATAAAGATAACAAAAAAACAAAGGGAAAACCTTCACCACAACATCGACCGGACACTAAAAAAGGCGAAGGCTTGGGAAAAGAAAAAGAAACTCCAAGAGCAAAAGCAAAGCCAAAAGAAGTAGCCAAGCAGCCCAAATCCCTCGATGAGTTAGTGCTTGGGAAGAAGGACATTGTAAAAGAACCGGAAACCAAATACGGCAAAAAGCCGAATATTAATACCAAAGCATTTAAAGATTGGTTTGGAGATTCTAAGATCGTTGACAAAGACGGTAAACCTCTTGTAGTTTATCATGGAACAACACATGACTTTGATGCGTTTTCAAAAGAGCGTGGTAATATAGAAAACGATTTAGGAGTTGGTTTTTATTTTACAAACAATCCCGAAGATGTCAGCGAAAATTACTTAGAGGGAGGCCCCGATTTAACACAAAGAATTGAACTGCGAGCCGAACAATTGGTAAATGAATTAGACGACGATTATTTTGATTTAGATAAATTAGACTATGATAGGATTATAGAAGATTTTAGCTTAAACAAAACAAAGTCAGAATTATCAGATTTAGACAGCGAAGATTTAAGTAAAATTATTGCTAAAAAGGAATTAAGTGGCGAAAAACCAAGTGTAATCCCTGCTTATATATCCATGCAAAATCCAATAATTATTGAGGAAAAAGGTGGCACGTATTTAGAATCAGGGCTAGATATGGATTACTACATAGAACAAGTAAAGGATGATAAAGCAATTGATAAAGAGGATTACGAGGATGACCCTGATGGATACAATGAAGCAATAGAAGAAAAAGCGAGGGAATATTATTATGAAGATTACGACCCTGTATTAGTTGGAAATGCTTATAAATTACAAGAAGCATTCCAGACTATATCAAACAGATACGGTATAGATAATCCATTAGGTACAGGGGAAATATATTTAGAAGAAGGTATCTATGCTGATGACTTAATTAAGAAACTAAAGGAAAATGAATCAATATCATATTTAGAAGACGAAGAAGGTGGTGGGCTTGCGGGCAATGAGTATATCAGGGAAGTATTTGAGGAAGCCGGATTTGATGGAATAATTGATAAAACAGCTAACATAAAATTTGGTTCTGAAAGAGTGAAGGGTAAAACGATGATCGGAATGGACGAGGGCACATTTCATTATATTGCTTTTAACCCTACCCAGATCAAGTCAGCCACAGGCAACATCGGCACATTCGACCCGACAGACCCAAGTATCTTAAAAGAGCCAAAGAAGAAATACGGCAAGGAAGCGTTCTATTCCAACACAGAAAAAGCCTTAACCAAGATAAAACAGGATAAAGGCACACCCGAACAGCTTAAAGCCATGCTCTTAAAGAATGGAGCCAAGCAAGCTGAGTTGGACTGGATGGGATGGGATTCATTCATTGAGGGTAAAAAATCAATCACCAAGCAAGAAATTCAGGATTTTACCAATGAGAACAAGGTGGAATTAAAGGAAGTGGTGAAATCTTCTGAACAATTTCCTGTAACAAAAGACGATATTGAAAGTGCTGTTCAAAATAAAGACGGAGAATGGGTTGTTACATTTAAAGAAGAAGCATTTGGGGAATCTATACAGCCGGATGCCGCAACAGCACAAGAGGCTATTAATATAGCCATTGAAGAATTACGAGATTCAGGTATGCTTGATGAAGGACAGCCAGAAGATAGAACCAAATTCTCCGAATACCAAACCCCCGGCGGAGAGAATTACAAAGAATTTCTGATTACGTTGCCTGTAAAGGGAACTTCAATTACAATTGCAGAAAAAGAAGAATTGGAAACTTTGCAAAGGAGAATGAATAATGAAATTGATTTTCCACAAAAAGATCAAGACAGATATGGAGAGTTAATGCAAAAAACAAGAGACTCGTTTGATAACAAAAATCAATTCAAATCCGCCCACTTCCCCGAACCAAACATTGTAGCCCATGCACGAACCAATGAGCGAACAGAAGGAAAAGATAAAACACTTCATGTAGAGGAGTTTCAGAGTGATTGGGTAGGGGAAGGTAGAAAACATGGTTTTGCTAATTCAAAATTAACTCCCAAGTTGATTAAGGAACAAAAAGCTATTGAGGAGCAAATAAAAGAAGCCCGATCAACTTCATTACGAGACCCTGTATTATTAACCAAACTCAATCGTGAGTGGGATGAACTTCAAAAGGAGATAAATAAATCCAAAGGTTCAGCCACAGTCCCCGACATGCCCTTTAAAAAGAACTGGCACGAACTCGCATTCAAAAAAATGCTTCGCTATGCCGTTGAGAATAATTTTGACAAGATTACGTGGGTAACTGGGGAGCAGACACAGGACAGGTATGATTTGAGCAAGAAGATTGATGGGATTAGGTCGATTAAGCAAGATAATGGTAAATATGATATTTTGATTACCGAGAAAGAAACTGGTAAATATAATAGAATTGGAGAATTAACCGAAGAAGAACTTGTAAACAATGTTGGTAAAGACCTTGCTAATAAAATAATTAACGATTCAAAAAACGAAAAAACAAATTTATATTCAGGACTTGACCTTAAATTTGGAGGCAAATGGGCAATAAACCTATACGATAAAACTATTCCAAACTTCGTCAAGAAGTACACTAAGAAATGGGGTGGGAAGGTTGGTAAGACGGAAATAACAACTGGCCTCACAAGAAAAGATGTGGTGGTAGAAAAAACAATAGAAACCTATGACCAAACAGAAAATTGGGGCGTTTATGATGAAAATGGACTAATAAAAGCGTTCAAAGAACACGAAGAAGCAAAGAGTTTTGCAGATAAACTTAAAAAAGACCAAATAATTACAACTCACTCCCTCGAAATAACTCCCGCAATGCGTGAAAGCGTTATGCAAGGACAACCTCTATTTGAACCAAAGAAGCAATACGAAAACGAAATAAAACAAGCCTATGGAAGCGTCAAAGAAAAAGAAAAAGCCGTTAAGGAAGTATCCGAAGAAGTCAGAAAAAATCCCTTATATACTGGATGGAGAGGAACCAGATTATCCGACAAAGTTAAAGAAAGGACGACCCTCAAGGAGTTTGAAGAATCAGGAGAAGTAAATTTTATTGGTCAAAAAGTTAATTCCCCACAGGATTTTGCAGATTTATGGGCTATCCACAGATCACCTAATATTGAGAAATTCGGTGTAGGTTTTGTGAAAAAAGGTCTTATGGTTGGAAGTACAGCCGTAACATCAAATATGGCTAATATGACGGCGACCCCCACAATAAAGACAATAAGCGAATTGTATCGAAAATATGGGGCTGATGGCATATATTATATTCATAATCACCCATCGGGTAATCATGTACCATCAGGTGCAGATATTAATTTAACAAATAAACATTACAACGTATTTAAGCAAACAGATATAAATTTAATTGGTCATATAGTTACTGACCATACGAAATTTAGTTATATTCCAATTGGTAAAAAACAAATAAGTGATCCATTCCCTGAATATTTAAAAGCATACAGAGAGAAATTTCCTAATGCAAAATATAGTGATAAAGAAGTAGAGGGATTTTTTAAACAAGGTGCTATATTGGGTAAAGGTTTATCTGGTGTAAAACCTTATACCGAATACATCAAAAAAGATGTTCAGGAATTTGAATACAAAACCAAACAGCCTAAACTATTCAGTGAAAGGGAATCAATAGGATCAGGTGAAGCAGCCGTAACTCGTATGGGTGAAATAACTAAAGCCCTATTGACAGAAAAAGGCTATAAAGGGGCTGTTATATACCTTGATACAGGGTTGAAAGTAGCTGCCTATGATGTATTCCCGGAAGGAGCAACCAAAGCGGACATCACAAGAATAACCAAAAAGGGATTAAAAGATAATCTTGGCTCAAATGTAGTCCTCGCCCATGATGGGAGTTATGATTTTAGCGGAAATTATTTACCGGCAGGAACATTGGATGTAATAAACACAAAAACAGGAATAAGTGATAAGGATTTATTTGTAGGTGAACGCAAAATTAGTCAAGATGATTTGGTTATCCTATGGGAAAAGAAACTTGGATATGGGAAGCCTAAAACGAAATATGCAGGGGATTTATTAAAGCAACCAATCACGGAAACGAAAGCATTCAAAAAGTGGTTTGGCGATTCTAAAGTGGTTGATGAGAACGGTAAGCCGTTAATCGTATTTCATGGTACCACTAAAGATTTCAATATTTTTGATTTAAAAAAACAAGGTAAAAATACTGGGGAAAGTATAAATACGAGAATTGGTTTTTATTTTACACCCGATCCGTCTTTAGCGAGTGATTTTACAAAATATAAGTGGGAGAAATTTTTATCAAAATATAAGAAAAAAGCAAGTGTAACACCAACATATCTTTCAATTAAAAAACCTAAAATAATTACTGGACATCAGTTCACTATGGGTTATTTTAAAAACAATACAAGAGAGGATTTAATAAAAGATGGTTATGATGGAGTTGTCATTAAACCATTCACAGCCGAAGAGAAAGCAAGTTGGGATAGAATTTTTGGTGGCACAGAAAGTGGTTCTAAAGAATTTGATAACCCACAATACATTGCATTTAACCCCACCCAAATAAAGAGTGCCACAGGCAACATCGGCACATTCGACCCGACAGACCCAAGTATCTTAAAAGAGCCAAAGAAGAAATACGGCAAAAGAAAACCGTTGCCTAAGAAACTTGGTCAGGATTTTCAGAAGGACATAGCCGACACAAGAGCCGAACCAAAGAAAGTAAAAGAGGTCGTGGATAAGCACAATGAGGTAATTAACAGCGTAAACAAGTCTGACGTTATCTTTATGAAACGCTTCGACACAACCTTACTAAAGTCAAGATTCAAAAGTTTTGCGAGTGGTGTGAAAAAAGGTAGTATCTGGGGACGGAATGACATTCTTGAAGCCGAAAAGGAACTCGCCCGACATCTCAAGTTAAAACAAACCGATGGCAGTCTCACAGGAAAGGAATTTAAGCAGGCTGTAAGGTTAATGCGTGATGTTACCACTAAAACCTTAGATGAGTTTATCGAAAAAGCTAACCTATTAGTCGCCGGAATCAAAAGAAACAAGCTGATAAGCGATATAAACACCCTCTTTGGACGAACCATGCCAAAGAAGAAGCAAGGTCGGACACAGCAAAATCTTCTCTTAGCGGATGCCCAACGCAGCGTGATGATAGCAAATTACATGTTCACGAACAATAAGCGGTCGTTAGCTGAAATGAAAAGGCGATTAAACCTTGAGTTAAAAGGAAAGCTAACGGCAGATGAAAAAGCTATCATACAGGGCCAACTTGAAGCTATGGAGTTTGCGGGTAACAGGGATAACGCATTAGCCGAAATTCAGAACATGGTCGAGCAAAATCAAGAAAATTCTGAAAAAGACTCTGATTATGAAATGTCCGTAAAAGACCTTATGAAACTTGATATGCTCACATTTGTTGGGAGTGAAAATCTCTCGTATAGTGAACTTACAGAGATAAAAAACAGTATAAGGAATCTTATCAACTCTGGTAGAACTACCCGAATCTTAAAAAAACAATTAGATTCATTTAGCAAACAACAAAAAATTAATGATGCTATTTTTGCATTTACAGGTGGTGGTAAGAAAGAGTTTACAACTATTGATGCTGAAAGAAAAGATAAATCAGAAATAGACAGACTACTAAAAGGGCTTGTTAATTTCCTTAATGTAAAGATGCACGGATTCAGGACAATGGTTGAGTATTTTTCACGCTTCGAGACACACGACACAGATGGTAAAAAAGTCCAGGTATTTAAAGGAATGGCAAGCGGAATTGGCGATATGGTTGGTGATGCTAAGCATAACGCATTAACAAGTCTAAGAGAGTGGATGGAACTTGTAAATCAAAACGCATCCGAAATATTTGGGGTAAAAGGTAGTAAATTAAATAAGATATTTAAAGATAACGCTAAACAACATGACGTTGAATTAACACATCTTATAAATGGAGAAATTGTAAAAAAGACAATACCTTTATCAAAGGCAGAGGCTTACGTTTGGTGGCAACAATATCAATCAGAGGATGGATACAGAACCTTTGAAGTAATGGATATGACAGACCAAACCATTGTTGAAATAGAAAACTTTATCACCGACAATGGTAAAGATATGAGAACGCTAAATTGGGCGAAATGGCAGTTGGATGAATTTTACGTTAAAACATACCATGCTTTAACTAATCCCATATTTAGAATGAAGCATCATACCGATATGAAACTTACAGAGAATTACGCTCCAAGAGTAAGAGATGTATTCGCCAAAGAAGGAGATATATTCGCAGATGACAGGGCGTTCTTTAAGTCGGTTGTATTTGGAAATACTTTAGACAGAACAAACAGTACCGTGCCATTCAGAAAAGTAAACGGTGATAGGTTGATGCTTGCTTTTTTAAAGAAGGCAAATCATTACGCCTTCCTTACAGAGCCGGTAAAAGTATTAAATCAAGTATTCGGTAACCCTAAAATCAGGGCCATCATAAAAGAACATTCCGGCGGAGAAGCATCTTTAAACGATGTTGATAAAATGATTGCAAATATTGCCTCTAACAGCATGGAAACAGGTAAAGCCGGTTACGAATGGAAGTGGGTAGATTATTTTAGGAAAAAATATGTTGTATCTAAATTGATATTAAACGTAGCATCAGCAAGTAAGCAGTTGGTTTCTATACCTGCATATTCTGCTTTTTTACATTACACTCAGGTTCCTGAATTTAATAAAAATATCGCAATAACAACCGGTGAAGTCGCACGTTCTATGGTACAATTTGCCAAGAGTGGAAAATTAGAGGATATTACAGGAGACGTAGGCGAAACACTTAGGTCTGATTATATAAAAAATAGATATTCTACTACCGGATTTATTACTGAGCTTGCTGAAATTGCAAAACAATTAAATACTTCAAAAATAGCAAAAAACCAAAGCATGAACTCATGGATGGTTTTCACTAAATTTGCAGATAAGGCAGCTATTATATTGGGTGGAACGGCATACTATAAAACCAAAATATCAGAATATAGAAAGAATCATACCGACAAAAAGGCAAGAGAACTTGCTTTAATTGATTTCAGAAGGGCATCAGATACAGCACAGCAATATGGAGAACATGAGGGACTTAATACATGGCAAAGGGCAGGTTCATTAGGGAAGTTATTAACTGTTTTTTCTAATTCAAAATTCCAATATTACAGGTTATGGATTAATGCTATAAATAATTTAAGAACAGGCAGAGGTAGTAGAGCAGATAATATTAGAATGTTTATAACACAACAATTTATATTACCTGGATTATTTCAGATGTTTGGAACAGCCTTATCTTTTTTATGGGATGATGACGAGGAGTTTTTTAGTGATGATATGATAAGAACGTTAATTTTAGGCCCCGTAGCTTATCCTTTTATTTTCGGTGAGCTTGCCGTAGGGTTATTCGATGCAATTTTCACAGGACGAAGTTTTAAACCAAGTAATATATTAGCGGAAGTTCCAAGTGTGCTATTAAAAACAGCCGAAGCTGGTCATAAATTAGTAACCGAAGATGATTATTCGTTAAGCTCAGTTCTTGAATTTGCAGAGATAGCGGGCGAGGGTGTTGGTAATTTCACAGGATTTCCGGCTGGTGTAGTAGCGAGGACTGCTTATGGTGCTTATGATTTAAGCACAGGACGTACAAATAACCCACTTAGGCTTACACATTCAAAATACATGTTAAGTGAAAACAAAACAAGTAGAGATGCGGGATTAATTCACAGACACCTACAAGAAGGTACAGATAGAGATTTAAAAACCTTCTTAGCGGAAGCCGAAAAAGAATACGGCGATAAATTCGATAGAAACCAAACAAGGCTACAAAAAGAGTACAAGATTTATGATAAATATGGTTTTGATAACCCGGAAGTAAACTTTTTATATACACAGGCCAAGAGCAACAAAGATAAAGCTAAGTACCTTAAAGAAATAAAAGCAAAAATCGGACATGATAAGTTTATTGATTTACTAAGGGAGTATCATACGCCACTTGGTGAATATTACAAAAATAACAAGCTGATAACCATAAACAACATTATAAGCAACGATCTTTTAACAATATTAGATGATGACGGTACTATCGTTACCGCCGATCTCTTTAAAATAAGACCGACATGGAAAAAGAAATAACAAAAACCGACTTTCAACAGCAGGCCAATAACATCTATGATAACAACCTGAAAAGAAATTACTATCAGGATGAAGTCGTAAAGTTCAAGGATAAAATTACCGATCAGAATATTCCTACTGAAAATATTCTACTCTTAGAAAAGTGTGCTATGTGGTATGCTTCGCTTCAAGATTTTCTGGACAGAAGGAGAAGATCAAGGAAATATCTAAGAGGCGACCAATGGAGTGAGTATATTACAGACCCAGATGATTCTTCAACGACAATCAAAGAGGAAGATTATATTAAGAATAGCGGGAAACTCCCCTTGAAGCAGAATCTTATCAGGAATATGGTTAAGAATCTGATAGGTCAATTCAGGCAAGACCAAACCAAATCTTTAATCTTCGCAAGGGATAGAGATGAAGCCCAAATGTCAGAGGTTCTCACAATGACCTTAAATGCTGCCCACGACAATAACGAAACAGCGGAATTGGACGCAAGGAATTTTGAGGAATTTCTTTTATCTGGAATGGCAATTCAAAAAATCGGGTTCAAGGAATATAAGCAACAAGAAAATTACGACCTTTACGTTGAAAACATTAACCCTAATTATATCTTCTTTAATACGGACATTAAAGATGTTAGGATGAATGACTTGAATTTAATCGGTCAAATCATAGATACAAACCTTTCCTCTTTAATATCAGCTTTTGCAAGAAATAAAAAACAAGAAAAAAAGATAAAAGATATTTACTCTTATATTGATTCGCAATTTGTAGAAGGTACAGACGGATTGACACCGGATAGAATTGACGCTATCGAATTTATGCAGGCCCCGATGAACAAATGCAGGGTATATGAAATATGGGAGTTAAGATCAGAGTGGAGAACTTTCATCCATGATACACAGGAAGGAAGGTATTACCATACCGAAAAATCGCAAGAAGAAATACAAGCGGTAAACGAGAAAAGAATCCAAATCGACTTAGCTAACGGAGTGCAAGAGAAAGATATAAAACTGATTTACCCAGAGGAAAAATATGATGAATTTTGGTATGTAAAATACCTTACACCTTATGGGCATACACTATACGAGGGTGAAACACCTTATGAGCATGGGGATCATCCGTTTGTAATAAGAGGTTATCCGATGCTTGATGGTGAAATATGGGGCATTGTGGAAGACGTCATAGACCAACAGAGACATATAAACAGACTTATTTCCGTTCAGGATAATTTAATTGCCGCAAGTGCGAAAGGTTTAATGATAATCCATAAAGATAGTATGGGTTCTACAAAAATAGAGGAGTATGCAGATGCTTATACCAAAGTAAATGGTGTGATAGTATATGAAGGGAAACCAGGTGTTCCACCACCCCAAATATTATCTCAAAATGCAAGAAGTATCGGGGCACAGGAATTATTGCTTACACAAATAAAGATGTTTCAGGAAGTTTCAGGGGTGCTACCCGCTATGTTAGGACATCAGGCCACATCTGGTACACCCGCAAGCCGCTATATTGCGGAAGCGGAGAACAGTGGGGTAAACAATAGAGACCTCTTTGATTTCTTTATGGGTTACACAAAGGTAAGGGATTTGAAATGTATAAAGACCATAGCCCAATTCTACCAAGAAAAACGATATATTAATATTGCCGGAAAAGGTTATTATGGTGGTATAATAGTATATGATCCGAATCAAATTAAGAATTTACATTTAGATTGCGTTGTTAGTAAAGG
>Ga0233431_1004641_pt1 | contig 14439 bp, 3 predicted proteins | sample SI_118_April2016_FD_179867 | JGI IMG/M metagenome (GOLD analysis project Ga0233431, IMG submission 179867) | Seawater microbial communities from Saanich Inlet, British Columbia, Canada - SI_118_April2016_200_MG | ecosystem: Environmental > Aquatic > Marine > Inlet | place: Canada: British...
CCTTGATCCCCAAAAATTTCACATCCGTATCCCAATTATCAACTTCCGGTAAAAAACCAACAGGTTCAACCTCAACAACATTCAATGTCACAACCTCAGGCGCCTCCACTACAAATAGAGCCGTATTATTCGCAAGATCCAATGTACTTCCATCAACACCAACTAAACCAGAAACTGTAACAGTATATTCACCCACTGTCCCCAAAACAGCATTCAGAGTAAGAGTCACCTTACTAAGGTCAACAGCATCAAGCGCAACTGATCCAAAAAGTACGATATTCTCACCAGGACCTTTCACCTCAAAATTTGCTACAAGTACAGTCTCACTATCTACATCCTCCTCAAAAGTCAAAACAATATTAAGCCCATCAAGCTCAGCACTCTTAAGCTCTAGAAGATCCACAGGCCCGTCAAACTTAAATGTAGCTTTATTCTCAGGATTCACTATAGCATCATCATCAGCAGCAAATAAACCTGCAGCTGTAACTGCGTAATTTCCAGCAACCAAAGCCTCTTCCATAACAAGAGTCACCATCTTCTTATCAGCAGCAACAGTAAAATTAACAGACTTAACAACAGGCTCAAAATCAGGATCATCATTCACAAAAACCGTATAATTAGTATTAGTAGCAACAGCCTTTAAATCCTCATCAAAAGTCAAAACAATACTAAGCCCATCCTCAGAAGGCAGAGCAGTTTGAAGCTCAAGATAATCAATTGGATCTGGCGCTGTGAACTTAAACACCTTAGTATTATGCTCAAGATCCAACGTATGCCCATCAGCAGCATGCAAATTTTTAGCTGTAACTGTATAATCACCACTCACTTCTAAAACATCAGCAACCCATAGAACAAGACCAACCATTTTTCCATCCTCAGGATTGGCTAAAACTTTTGAGATAACAAGCTCTTCAGTATCAGGGCCAACTATTTCAAAATTCTCCTTAAGCAAGTCATCTGCAATAATCTCCTCAGTAAAAGTCAAAACAAACCCAAAACTATTCTCCATCTTCTCATAATCAACACTATTTAATTCAAACATACCCTCCGCAGCCAATGGATCCGCAGCCCCTTCACCAAAATCATAATAATTCGTTCCTATCTCAAAAGTTGAGCCAGAAGCAGTCTCAAGTCCAGTCATTATCAATCTAACTGTAGTACTAGCAGGCACAACAAATGGGATACTAGTTGTTAATACAACAACCTTTTTATCCGAAGTTAAACCTGAAACTTCAAACGCTGCTTCTGTCACTGTCAAAGCATCAAGGTCCTCCAATTTCACCTCCTCATCCTCAACAACAACGTTGTTAAACACAAAATTCTCCTTAGAAACATCTTTTAATTCTTGATCAAAAGTTAGAGTAACACTCGTAGCAGTAACCACAGGATCACCAACAAGATTCAAGTAATCAACAATATCAAACTCCTTATAATTATCAGTCGGATGAAGAGTATCTCCATCTACAGATTCAAGACCTTCAACTGTTAATTTAAAATTAGAAGTTTCAGTCTTGTGTGCTAAATCAGCATCAAGATTCAAAATAACTTGAGTTTTAACATCATCACCATCTTCATCTTCAACAAACTCTACCGACTTAACAGCAGCAGCAATCTGTTTCTCTGCAACTGAAGGTAATGGATTATGAACAATTCCAAAATCATCCTTTGAAATTGAATCAAGTTCTTCGTTAAAAGTTACAGTAACTTTCTTCAAATCATCAGTAGTCGCCACAACAGATTCAATCAGAAGGTAATCCTTAACAAAACTCACCGCAGCATCATGATCAACAATCTTCAACCAAAGCATTCCATAACCTGTTGGAAGAGCTTCTATGCCATCGTAAAAGTCCTCAAGATCAACCTTTTGGAAATCTGTAGTTGTAACATTATTATGAGCTTTTTGAGCCCAAACTGCTCCAACAGTATATTTAGAATCAGCAGCTGTAGACTCGTCTAGGATTGCCTTCAAAACATGCTCGTCATTAGCAGCCATAAGAACCCATCCTGTATCAGGAATTTTTTCTTCAAAATTATCTTTATAGAAATCCGCAGCCTCATCTTCATCAACATCTAACTCAGAATCCCAGAAAGCAAGATCTTTGTCACACACCTTAACAGACGCATCCCAAACAATCATATAGAAACCTTGATAGGCATCAATTTCATAATCATCTAAATCAGCATCCGCGATTTTACTCATAGATGTCATTCCTGGATATGCATACCAGTTCTTACCTTTAGTAGTACCAGTGTACTTGTCCTCATACTCACCATTTTCTCTTTCATTCCAATAAGCAAACATCACTTTTGCATCCTCATCTTTAGCTTCGATAGACTTAACTATATCTTCGAAACTAACTTTTTTTGTCGGATAAACAAAAGCAGCCGCTATCTTTTTTGAACCAACTGTCTTCACAGCAATTTCTTTCATGGTTCCACCAGTACATGAGACGTTTTCATCCTTTGTGTACGACATGTAACCATCAGTAAGTTTGAGCATACCTTGCTCAGTCTCACCTGTGAGGTCTAGTGAAGGTGGCATATCTTCGTCAGATCCACCTAGGAAACCTCCGTAATAAAGAGCTGCACCGACAATCAATGCCAATACAACCAAGAGACCCAAAATCTTAGTGAAACCACCAGATTTCGGAGTCATAGCTTCATCAGCCATAGGAATTAGGGTTAAATTTATATATATATATAGAGCTTTTTTCAAAACTCCACTAAATTAAAACAAAGAACGAAAAATTTGGCAAGGACATTACACATATCCTCACCAAATCTTCTTAACAAAACCCTAATTTTATGTTTTAGCAAATTTGGGATTTAGTACCATCCTTGAAAAGGATCTATATCGATAAGATTGCCTTCAAAACAATTATCATCCCCAACACAGAAATTGGTACTTCCAAGATTGAAAGAAATATGAGAAGCATCCACCGAAAAACTACCAAGGTTAGTTACCTTAAATTTCCCAAAATGATTATAGTTAGCATTATTAGCAAATGTTAAATACAATCTTGCCCCAACGAAAGAGTCTTTCTCTACAACCAAAGGTTCGTCAAAATCTATCACAAAAGAGCCAAATGATTCATTACCATTGAATTCTATCTTGCCAATTAATCCATCCCCCAGATCATCAGGTTCATAACCAGTCTTATACAAACCAATCTCTTCAAAATCAAGAGAAGTAAGAGTTCCATCAACAAAGAATACCATTTTATCAATAGTAACTGCCCCATACAATGCTTGAAAATTTAAGTTCATATACTGTAAATGATTATTAGCAGCAGATACTCCAAGAGGAATGATAGAGTTCCAACCAACAACATCCAAAGTAGGACCATCCACGAATACCCCACTACCAAATAACTTACCAGTATGATAACCAAATTCATTTTCAAACCAAACATTCCCATAACTGTCATTTATAAAATCATCTAAATCAAGATAAAAACTATTAACACTATCTGCTTCGGCATCCCCTTTTACAGTCACAGAAAGTTTAATATCTACATCATCATATTTAAGTACAGAAATAGGATGATTTAACATCAAAGAGATAATCGATTCGCTATATCCATCAGGAACACTGAATTCACCCTCCTTAGAGTCGTCAACAAAAACTTCAAACTTATCAATACTATCAAACTTACCATATGAGCTCCCTACCTTTAACTCATTAGTAAGGATATTGCCATTTTTAGCACCTAGATTAACAGTAATATAAGAATCAATAACCGTACCAAAAAGATTATGAAAGACTAAAGGAGGTACGGTAGAAGAAGACGAATTAATGAATCCAAAGGCATTCTTTATCGTGACCCAATTGCCCCAGATTAGACTAGATTCAAGCGCCCCAGCATAAACTAAATCTCCACCTAAGGGAGAAGAGGCAAAAACATCATCAAACGACAATAGTCCAAGTCTATCCATAGTACCATCGTTATTGGTTTCTGGATTGATTGAAGCAGAAACAACAAGAGTAAGAGTCTCTCCATTTAAAATCTCATAAGGATCCGAAAAACTGACATTTAAATCTAAAGGAGCAATCCCCTCACTCAAAACCTCAAATTGGGCAGAATTACCCTCTTCATATATCTTTAAATCCGTCCAATTTTCCCAAGATTCAAGGTGATCAGGTGAACCCCCGCCCGAACCGGAACTAATAACCACAGTACTCTCACTAGACAAATTCAAACCTGACAAAATCACATCCCCAGATTCAGCTGTAAAATCAAGTTTAAGGTATTCAACATCTTGATCACCATTAAAAACTTCTTGTGTAGGAGGGGGAGAATCAGACGCATCCACATATAGAATAACTGGTATCTCCATAAAATTCCCATCCACAGGAGTCCCATTCACAATAACAACAGGATCAGAAACCGCAACCTCTTTCAAACGTAATTTGTATTTTCCAGCAGAAACATCTTCTGATGCTTTCAACCTAAAATTGAAAACCTCATTTTCATCAGCTTTAACAATCCAAGCATTCTCCACCAATAAAGAATTTGTATCAGATTGAATCAAAACATCCTCAATCTGAGTAGTGGTCGATACCCTCAACTGCTCAAAATTATCAAAATTCACCACATTTCCACCATCATCAACCAATTGTAAGGTCATGTTCTCCACAGTCACATCTCCATGCTCAGCAAACATATCAACCGCTAGAAAAGGTTCCAGAACACCTTTTTCAATTTCCTTCGAAATAGGATTAGAATCAGCCAAAGAAACATTTAAGATAGGGTCTGGATCCGGTTCATAAGTAATACTAACAACCGCAGAATTATTATCCTTATCTATAGAAACATTGTCATAAGTCGTAATATAATTAACAGGATCATCAGTGCTCGACTTGGCAAGAACCAAATACTCAACCTCAGATTCGAGATCTTGATCTAATTCAAGAACATATAAATCACATTTAGGATAACCTTCACAACCATTTTCTCCTTCCATAGGAGTTGCACTCAAAACATCAAGAACAACAGCAGGATTGTCATTTTCTAATACTACAAAAGCATCTTTAAACGTTCCTTCATATGAAACAGGCTCACTGAAACCAACTCCAATAGAATTCCTTGCTTCCGGATCATCATCTCCTAAACCTTGCGCCCCAATCAAAACCAGCGGCTCATCTTCCCAAACAACTTCCTTCGAATTCACAGCAAACAATCCCTCCGCACTCTCCATTTTTAGTGCTGTAACAGTATAATTAACAACTGGAACACCAGTTTCGACTACCTCAAACGTCCAAACATCACAATAATCACCATCACAATCCTCCGACACAGAATCCCCTAAAATTCCCAAAACCAAATCGCCTTCTCCCTCAATATTAAACCAAGTAGCAATATCCGGATCCTTACCATTCACCGCTACATTAAACTTAACCTCAATCTCGGTACCATTATCAATAATCTCAGCACTCTCAAGAATAGGCTGAACAGGAGGCACAGGCCAAGAAACCTGTTTAGAATTCACAACCTTCTCTCCATCTTCGCTCTCCATTCCAGGAGCCATAACATCATACGGAGAAATCTGAACACCTTCTTTCTTAACAGTAACAACCCAATTTTCACAATAATCAGATTCATCACAACCATCTGCGGCATCAATAGAAACAACTACAAGATCAGGATTTGCATCCTCAGTAGATAAAACAGTCACACAATCCGCAACTTCTCCGCATTTTACCGGCATATCAAACGCCACATCTATAACAAGACCATCAGCAACCGCACTCATCATTTGAGGAATATCAAATGAAGCCGGCTCAACAACATTAACAGAATCAGAATTTGGAGAACCCATTCCAGCTCCTTCTTCACTAACCATACCAGTGATAACATCACCAACATCTTGTGTAAGCGCAGTCACCACATAAACAACATCATCATCTCCCTCTATACTTGAATCAATTCCAGGCTCAGTAGTAAGAACCCATTTTTTATGATATTGCACAGGAAACTCCTCCACAGCAACAACCTCAACAACTTCCACCGGAGTATACGCAGCAGGATCCTCAGGCTCAACACTGAAACACGCATCAGCACCTCCAACACAATCAACTGGTATATCAAACTCAACTGATATTGTAGTTTTATTTAGAGCTTCCGCCTTTTCAACCTTAGGATTAACAAACACTTCAGGATCAGGAAGCTCAAACTCAGCAGTATTATGCTCTGGATCAACCCCAACATCAGTACCAGCCAACATAACACTCTCAGGAGAAGCTTCAGCAACATAATTCCTGCCAAGAGTAAATTTTGAATCCACAGTCAATTCCCACTCAATACTAGCAGTCAAACCATCTTCAGAAACAAGAGGTATAGCATCAACAACTATATAAGGCTCATCTTGCGGATCTTCATTTTCATTTAAATAAACCGTAAAACAACTCGCTTTATCAGCTAAAGTACATTGAACTTCTTTATTAAAAGTAACCATTACCTTTTCCAGATCATAATCAACATACTCCGCCATCACAACTTGAGGCGCAATGGGATCTGGGTCTGGTTCGCATACTTTGTCAGTAGTACATGCTACTTCACCAGTCTCACCACAAGTACATATATTGCATTCATCTACTGCGTCAAATATTGCACTGACTCCATGCGGAACTCCATCATAGGCACATGTGATTGGATCAGAATCTGACTCGCATATTTCTTCGGCACATTTTGCCACACCGTCCTTACTACAAATACACTCATTACATCCATCTTCTGCAATGAATGTTGTGTCAACTCCATATGATTCATTGTTGTATGAACACGTAATTGGATCCGGATCTGGTTCAACTGGATCCGGAGCAGCAACATCATACGTCCCAATCTTGAACCAAACCATACTATATCCACTCTCACCAACTTCTGCATAAGTATCTTCATCAGCCAAAACGATTTCATCTTCATCAAGCCTATCCCAAGCATTCATTCCCTCCTGAATCCAAATATATTTCGCTTCATAACCAACATTCGAATTAATACAATTCATTACCTTTTTAAACATATTCTTATCATTCGCAGGCAAAAGCACCCAATCTTCCTCCTCGAAAGGAATCGGAAATTCCGGACAGAAACCAGCTCCCGCTGCAACCGTCCTATTACCAGATGCATTCAAATCACTAAATTTTATATTAGCAGTTCCATTCTCACCCTCTGAAGAATTAGCATCAGGCTCTTGGGCCGCAGCAGCCATCTCCTCAAGAACAAGCTCGCGAGCAGCATCAATCTCCTCTTGAGTCGGCACATCCTCAAAACTTCTCAAATCAGGATGATAAAGCTTGGTATCACCAAACGCAATCAACGCAAATCCACGGAAAGCAGGAATAATATAATCATCACCTTCAGCAACCGTAACCGCCCTGGAATTACTATGCGCACTCACATCCGGATAAACATGAAACATCTTTTCCGCATCAGGCGAATAATCCGCATACGCAATCTTCATCCCTGGAACAGGATAAGTCGCCCGCAAAATATCCTCAGTAGAAATAGGCTTCACTGAATAAAAGAAACTAATCTCCTTGCCATGAACATCCTCATGGTGATCAGTTATCAATTTAAAATTCGCTGAATCGTTGAACTCAAATTTAAAAAACTTCGTCGTCTTATCGATCAAAAGTCCTTGAAAAGCAGAGTCACTCATAATCTGAGGAGGCTTTGACTCCTCATAAGCTGGCCTATAAAGCCCGTAGTAATAGAGAGCGCCAACAACAATAACTGTCGAAAGCAAGAACCCTAAAATCCTTTTAAGGCTCCCTTTTGGTTTTGTTTCCATGTGAAAAATTGTTATTTTTTTATTTGTTTTATTGATTTCTCAATACTAAATTATACCACTTTTTCACGTTTCTAGCAACCTCCTGAGAAGCCAAAAGGATAGCAAAATCAGACCCGTAAAGCTATAATCCCAGACAATGAAAGCAGTAATACTAGCAGGTGGTGGAGGAACACGCCTTTGGCCCCTCTCCACTCCTGAGAAACCAAAACAATTCCACAAATTCACAAGTGAAAAAACCCTCTATCAAGAGGCCCTAGATCGCTTGGATTTCTTGGATTCAAAAGATATCTACATCGCCACAAACGAGAAATATCTCCACTATATAAAAGACCAATCCCCTTCAATTCCAAAAGAAAACATAATCCTAGAGCCCGCTCTCCGCGATACCGCATCTTGCATCGGCTTAGCAGCCGCTATAATCGAGAAAAACCACGGTCCTGACGAGATAATGGCAGTAATTTACGCTGACCACTTGATCAAAAACAAAACAGAATTCCAAAAAGCTCTCCAAATAGCAGAAAAGATCGCCCTTCAGGAAAACACCCTCAATATAGTAGAAGTTCCAGCAAACACCCCAAACACAAATTACGGCTACGTTCACCTCGGAGAAAAACACTCAGAAATCGACGGAATCAAAGCATTCAAAGTCCAAAACTTCACAGAAAAACCAGATCTCAAAACTGCAGAAGAATTCGTCGCTTCAGGAGAATATCTCTGGAATACAGGTATATATGTATGGAAAGCTAGTACTTTGATGGAAAAATTTGCCAAACACGCCCCTGAAACCCACAAACGCCTCACCCAAATCCAAGCACTCCCAGAAACACTCGAAACCATCTATCCAACCCTAGAAAAAATCTCAATCGACTACGCAATCATGGAAAAAATAGATCCAGAGGAAATCCGCATCATCCAGGCAGATCTCGACTGGAGCGATATCGGATCTTTTGAGACTATATATGAAGAACTCAGCTCAAATCTAGACCCAGACGGAAACCTCACCAAAACCCAAGACGGCCCAATAAACCTCCTCGAAACTTCAAACTCAATAATCTTCCAAAATCACGAAAACAAACCTATTAAAGTGATCGGCCTCAAAGACGTAATAGTAATAGACTCTGAAGAAGGCCTCTTCATCTGTAAAAGAGGAGAAAGTCACAAAATCAAACAAATTTGACTTTTGGACAGAATAATCTAGAATGCTCCCCTTATGGAAGAAGATAAACAAGACATCTTTAGTCGTTTAGGCTACGGCCTCCCCAAAACTGCTCCGTCATTTGCAGATAAAAGTTTCATACGCACAGATAGGCACGTAACGGCAATGAACATGCAAAAACTTGCAGAAAACTTGCCAAGAGGAGCTACTAGTGCAAAAGACTTCCTATCTCAAATAGATCCCCTAGTCGCTGAATACTACAGACAAATCGTCGGACACAACTTGGGAAAACTTTTTGGAAATACAGAGGCAGAAATGGAAGAACTCCATCCCAAATATGACCTGAATGCTCCAAGGATTCTCGCAAAATTCGAGAAAGAAAAAAAATCTCTAAGCATACAAACAGCATTTAGCTGGGGAAAAAAACTGCACAGAACGGCCCTCTGGGCAGAAGAACAAGGTTCAAACCCACTTTGCCAATCTTCCGAAATAATAGAACAAACCTTCAAAGCATCTTTCGAAGCATTCGGATTATGTATGATTAAATGTCGATCACAAAGAAAAAAGATGGATATGGTAACGACAGAAATGTTAAATGAACTGCACAGGACAGGAGTACTAAATAAATATCCGGATGAGACTGTAAAACTCCTTCAATTAACACTCCTCGCACACCCATACAGATTTGAATTTTTTGACACTTTATACAAGTTTCAAAAAGAAAGAGGCCAACTCAACCAAGTAATCGAATTTTTAGAAAAAAATCCTCATTTAACAGGAACAATTGCAGAGGACTATTCTGATGCATTTGAAGAATTAATGAGAGACCACCTCACCCCAAACGGAGTACCGTTCAGACTCGAGAAATTAAAACTAAACTACCAAGGAAAACCAAGCGACATAAAAGCATACGCGTATGCAATCAGATACTTGATAATGCACAAAAGCGACTACGAAGAAGCCAGAAAAGTAATGGGAAAAATGGAAAACCCATACTTCAAAAAAGCAGTACAAAAAGAGCTGAAAAGATTAATACCAAATACATCATTAGGTAAATCCGTGGAGGAAGTGGCAGAAGGAGAGAATAATTACACACAAAGAGAACATAAAGAAATGGATGAATCAGATAGAGAGATAGGCCCACTAACAGGCCCAATGAGAGCCAGAGATTTAGGCAGACAACAACTAGAATTCAAAATGGCCGCAATGATGGTCACGCTTGGGACAGAAGGAGATTTAGAAAAAAAGCTACAATCAGTCAAAGAAATTCACGAACTCGAGCTCCCAGTAGAATACTACATCACAGCCCTCAACTTAATAGCCAGAGAGTTCGTAGATAATATAGAAGACCCAGAAACGTTAATAAAAAACATACTAGCAATTTTTGAAAAAGGAATAGGCATCCCTGAAGAAACATTTGTAGTACTCGCAGCCAAATTAACAGAAGCATACTACCAAACCGGAGATTACAGAAAAGCCTGCAAAATGGCACAAGCTGCCCCAGCAACAGAAGCCCACAGAGGATCAACCTATTACCTCGCAAAATCTTGCTTCGCACTCGCAGAAGAAGGAGGAGAAAACGCAAAAGGATTCAGAGAAACAGGAGTCCAAGCAGCGATAAAAGTCCTCCCGAAATTAAAAGGCACAGAGTGGGAAAAAGACCTTTGGAAAAACCACCTCCTACAACCATTTATTGAAAACCCAGAAGCCTTTGGATCAAGTGCAGGACCAGCCTACAAAATAGCAGAAGCACTCGCTTTTGCAGACGCAAACTCCCCTCTCGATCTAGAAGACGCTCTAATTTTTCTAAAAATTTCCCAAATACAAAAAAAATACAACAACAGAGTCCTAACCGCACTATCAATAGCACAATCCCAGACAGCACTAGCAGGATTAGACGCCAACAACCCACTATCAAGAGAACTTGAAACAATCGGAATGGACCTAATCCAACACTTCAAAAACCAAGGACAATACAAAGAGATGCTACTTGCAATAGGAGTAATACCAAACTATTACGAAAACCCAATCCTCGTAAAAGAACAAGTTCTAGCTCTCATTCACCCATCAAATCTCACTCAAGAACACTACGAAACAGCGCTAGAAACTCTCGAACCATTCCCAGAATTAAAGGAAGAATTAAACTCACAACTAGACAGAGCAAGACAAACCCTCGGAATAGAAAGCATTAATCAAATATCTCCACAAACATTTTTGGCCAACCTCATCAAACAAGAAATCGCAGAAAACACACTATGCGACGACGACAACGTCAGAGCTGCCTTCATGCTCGAAAAATTCAAAGAATTAATTGAAGGAAACGCAGGATTCCTTGAAGAAAAAGTCAGATCAGAAAACTGCTTCCCAGAAGAAGGATTCCTAGAAAGTACAAATCCTGTAAACGACATAGTTGTAGGAAAATTTGGAATCAAATCAATAAGATTCCAAAGAAAAAAAGGCCAAACCGAAATCGTAGTAATTCTGGACAATCCAGAAAATGAAAAGAGATCAATCTTGGACCAAGTCACTTTCACATTGGACAAAAACTTCAGGGTCAAAATGCCAAATCTCTCCACATCAGAAATAAACCCGGAAGACCTAATCAAAAAACAAATCATTCTCGCAGCATTAGAAGCCCTATTTCTTGAGGAACTATACAACACCCTCGAGCAAGAAAGATGGACAGAAATAAACACAACAATCACAGAAATCTCATCAATAATCGCCTCGTACAGAAAACAAGTAGAAGAATTGTTAGGCAAAACTCCTGCATTGAAGGAATACAAAGGACTAGAAGGGCTCCAAGAAAGAAACACCGAATGGATAGCAAGAATCGACCGCATCGTCGACGAAGAATCCCTAGAATTAGTCTCTGACGAAGAATGCATTTCATTGATAACAAGATATATCGATCTAATCAAAAATTGCCGAGACCTAGACGACCCAATCAGGACATACAAATCCCCTACCGATAACAAAGCTCAGATCTCAAAAATTATTAAATTCCTAGAAATATTCAATCCAGAATTAGCACATAAATATCTCACCGAAGAATATGGAATTGAAACAGAAGACTTAGAAGAATTAGGAATCCCAAAAAGAGAAAAATCTTGCTTCACAGGTTACTACGAACTTGCCTGCGTATTCCCAGAAGAAGGAGAACAAGTAATTTCAGTCTTCCTAGACGAAGATGGAATTGCTCATATTCCAGGCATAGACAAAGACCATCCATACTACAAACAACTCTGGATGCTCACCCTGGAATCACTCGCAACAAAAGTAGTACCTGAACTCGGCCCATACACCCACTTCTTCAGAGAAAGCAAAGCCGGGAAGGGAGGAAAAAAACTACCAGTATCAAGACAATACGGAGTCACAAGCACAACAGATACAAAACGAATTTGCTGCTCTAGAATTTTACGAGCCCATGAAAAAGAGGGAGAAAGAACAACCCCAGAAAGAAAATTAAGAATCCTAGACGATCTCACAGTGATTTTCGGCACAATCGAGCTCGCCGACAGAAACATTGAGGACTGGAGATTAATAATAAAAAAAGACGGCGAATACAAAAGGATCAAAGACCTGCTTTTCTTTGATGAAAAGGCCGATACAAATTTCGTTGATTTAGAAAAATTGTGCGAGCTTTTCAACATATCAATCGACAGATTTGAAGGAACAAAAACTATGCCAGTAACAGAGCTACCAAAAGATATCCAATCACTCCTCCAAAAAGAAGTAAGAATCCAAACCCTCGGCGGACGCAGAATGAACCTCGGAATTACTTGGAGAAAAATGCCAGAAGACCTAATGGAAGATGAAAAAGGAGAATACACACTAGAAGAGGCAAAACGCAGAAGCAGAAAAGGAGAAGTAGTAAAAATCGCCGGCAAGCTCCACAGGAAGAAAAGAATAAAACCAAACGTAAAAGTCAAAGTCGGAGACCAAACTTTCCTCGCCACACCAGACCAAATGTCAGAACAAAGCATGCAGAGATACAAAGATGCAGACGACATCGGAATTCCTCTAAACTTCAACCCAGAAGAATGCCTATACGCGATAATATACGATCCAGTTGCAGGCCGCATCGTTTCATACAAATACATAGGATCAGGCAAAACAGATGAAAAGGACTTACTAATAGACAGAAATTCGCGAAGAGCAATGAAAAGACACGAAAGAGGCCTCCCCGTTTACTTAGACTCAGCAAGAGTAAGAGAAGAACTTGGAGATCGAGAAGATCTCATAGAAGCAGTTTTCCCCATCACAACAAACAAAGGATTTATGTACGGAAAATCATACCCAGTCTGGAAATACCTAGAATCAACTTCAAAAAGAGAAGACGCCGCAGGAAGAATGCTCCTTGATTTGATGAAGAAAAAATTATCGTCAAAAGAATATGAAGCCCTAGTAGAAGAATTGGAAAACCAAGCAAAACCAGCTCAACCCGCAAAACCAGAATCAAAACCTGTCCCTCGACCCGCAAAACCTGCCACGCCTGCAAAAAAACCAGCTCGACCATCAAGACCAAGAAAAAGACCACCAAAATCTCAATGGGAAAAACCTGTTCAACAACCACAACAAGAAGAACTTCACGTATTCCAAAAAGAAAGAAGAGCCCGCAGAGCAAAACTCGAAGCAAAGATGGAACTCAACCCAAACATTCCGTATACAATAACGCAAAAAGCCCACCCAAATTTTTCTGACAACCTGTGGGATGAAGACCTATGGTACATTCCACCAGAACATCCAATCCACAAAACATTTCTAGATTCATTGGAACCAAAAGACCACGAAGTCATCGTAGCAAGAAGAACAAAAACCGGATCACCATTAAAAATTGCCAAAGACGCATTAGAGCCTAAATTGTATTAACACCACCAAGTAGCAAAATGCCAGATCGATTAGAAAACATCCCAACTTGCCCAAACTCCCCACTCCTGTTAAATGACCCAGCCAAAATCCTAAAATGGACAGAAAGAATGCTCCGTCCACCCTGCAATCTACCATCTTGTGCCCGAGAGACATTGGAAAAAATCAGGAAGAGAGCGTCCGAGGTATTGAAACAAACTCACCCCTAACAACCCACTTTCCCTTCCAAAACCCAATCTTTTGCTCTATATTATGCGGGCAATTTTTACGCATGCTTATCTAAACTATGCTTGAAGAAACCCAAATAAAACTCAAACCCTGGGGTCGCGAAATCTGGTTCGCCCACACCGACAAATATGCAGGGAAAATCCTTGAAGTAAAGAAAGGACATCGCTACAGCCTCCAATACCACGAAACCAAAGAAGAGACTCAATACGTTGTTGAAGGAAAAGTTAAATTTACATTCGGCACTGATAAAGAAAACTTGCAAGACAAAATTTTAGAAGCTGGTGACAAAATCGATGTCAAACCATATACTATCCATCGCTTAGAGGCTCTCGAGGATACAGTAGTCTTCGAGGTTTCTTCACCAGAACTAGATGACGTCATAAAGATCGACGACG
>Ga0233431_1004648_pt1 | contig 14411 bp, 14 predicted proteins | sample SI_118_April2016_FD_179867 | JGI IMG/M metagenome (GOLD analysis project Ga0233431, IMG submission 179867) | Seawater microbial communities from Saanich Inlet, British Columbia, Canada - SI_118_April2016_200_MG | ecosystem: Environmental > Aquatic > Marine > Inlet | place: Canada: British...
AGCTTCGCCAACAGCTTCAGCAGCAGCGGGGGAGATCATACCATCAGCAGCGGACAAAATGGTCTCTTCGAGGCCAGCAACTTCTTTAGCTTGCTTTGTCAAGAAACCACCTTCTGCGGTGAAGACGGGGTAATAGATCAATTCGGGAGGACCAGCAGCAGCAACAGCGGTCAAAACGGGGCGCATATCAGTGTCGCCTTTGTTGACAGCGGTGAATTCAACAATGGTGCCGCCAAGTGCTTCAAAGTTATCAGCAAATACGCGAGCGAGACCTTCGGTGTAGGGATCGCCATCGTGGATGGCAGCAGCGGTGGTTACACCCAAGACGTCAATAGCAAATTCAGCCATAGCCTTGCCCTGAACTTTATCATTGTGGGCGGTGCGGTAGTAGCCGGGGTTCCAGGCAGAATCAGGATCAGTCAAAGCGGGGGAAGTGTTGGAGGGGGAAACCATCACGAAACCAGCATCAGAAATGATCTTGGACATGGGGACGCCAGCGCCGGAGCAGCTAGTGCCAATAATACCGATGATCGTGGGATCGGAAACGATCTTCTGACCAGCAGCCTGACCGCCTTCTGCGGAACAGCCATCATCTTCAGCTTGAAGTTCAACAGAATGGCCGAGAACATCGCCTTTGAATTCCATAGCGATCTCAACACCACGTTGTGAATCCATACCGAGATCGGTATTAGGACCAGAAACAACCAATGCGGAAGCAATGCGGATGGGTTCGTCAGCGTAATAAGTTACACAGCCGATTTCATCGGTGCATTCAAACATGGCGGGTGCTTCTTCTGCGGGTGCTTCTTCTGCGGGTGCTTCTTCCATGGGAGCTTCTTCCATGGGGGCTTCTTCTGCAGGTGCAGCGCCGCCACCACAGGCAGCCAATACCATGCTGGCAACCAAGAGCATGGCGAATAAAGCAAGTAAACGTTTAGACATTATTTATCTCCTCTTTCAAGTGGGTAATCATAATTTCCCGAAGATCGGGATTATTTTGCTTGGCAGACAACGCCAGAAAAAATGTCGCTACCACCTCCTTTTGTAATTTGTCTCGAAAGGTAAAAACACATAAATATCTCTAAAGATACGCAGAGATAAAAATATTTATTCAATTAACAATCGTACAAGCAGACCCGCTCAGGGTCAAGAGCGATGAGTAATTTTTACAGATTTTTTACTTCTTTGGGGGTGAGTACAAAACCTGATCGCGAATACGCAAATCGGTGTTTCGGATCTTCATTGCCAAATCAGCAGAAAGATTATACATCAGGCGATATCCCAATTGTGGATAAGTCTCACATAAGGTCAATAAACGATCACGCGGAATAACCACCAAGCGCGTTTCTTTTACCCCTGCACTGGCTGAAGCAGAGCGTAAACCCTCATCAACCAAAGAAACTTCGCCAAAAGATTGACCACGCCTTAGAATCGCTACGACAGTTCCTTTCTTCCCCGCAGAAGAGTTAATAAGGATATTCACTTCACCGCTCGCGATCACATAAAGTTCTTTACTACCACTATTCTCTTCAAAAATCATCTCGCCTTTAGAAAAACTAACATCGTGGCATAAATTTGCCACTAACTCTAATTGCGTTGGCGTGAATTGATAAAAAATATCGCTTTGCTTCAATGCACTGATAAATGAACTCATACTTTTACTCCACGGGGATACATTTCGTAGTTTAGCATACTTGAATAACACCTGCAACACTTTTTTATGATTTGGGAGCTCGTCCCACTCTTGAGAAAGGCTTGCTACTGTTCGAATAAAACTCTCTCTACCCCGATAGGTACTACCGTTTAAAAAAACACAGCTCCATCTCAATGATGGAGCCATGCTCAATTAGACTATTCTCACAGAGAAACAAAGGCTACTCTGTTAAGAAAGTGACTTCTACTGTCATTCCCCAGCGCAGTGCGGGATCAAGCTTATCCAGACGAATAATGACTGCATAGACAATATCGCCTGCCTGTGTCGTAAAAGATTGGCCAATATTTTCTACGCTTCCTTCCAAGACCAATTCTGGCAATGCGTCGGGGCTGATCTCTACCGCCTGACCTTCACTGATCTTGACGACTTCCAATTCTGTCAAATCGCTGGTTTCAACATAGAACTCAGAAAAATCAGCGATTTGGGCCGCCCATAGCTCTGCTCCTATTAATTGTCCTACTTCTACATTAACATCCGTGATCGTGCCATCAAAGGGAGCTTTCAACTCGTAACCATCCAGAGCGTTCTCGGCTGCTGCGACTTGGGCTTTAGCGTTAGATAATCGAGCTTCAAGTAATGCTTTTTCATCGGGATCAAGCCCATCGTCCGCGCGTGATTCGTAGTCGCGTTTGGCTTCAGCTTCTGCTGCGAGAGCGGCATCCAGATCGGCGCGGATGGCATCCAGATCACGAATCGCCTCTTCTAGATCGCGCATGGCTTCATTAACATCTTCCTGCGCCTCTTCCAGATCATCTTCGGCATTTTTTCTTTTGCTATTATCTTTCTCCAGATCGGCATATTTGTCGAATTCATCTTGCGCGTCCTGGAGATCTTCTTCAAAATCACTGAGATCGGCTTGGGCATCCTCAACATCATCTTCGAGGTTATCGGTATTCAGCTTTTCCCATTCGCGCTCAGCTTCGGCGCGAGCGATTTGGGCATCCATATACGCCTGCCAAGCGTTGGCCGTTGCTAAACTACCTGTACGAACAAAATCATCATAAGTTTGTTGCGCACTGGTCAATTCAAGTTCGGCAGCGCGAAGAGATGCTTCTGCTTGTTCTTGATCGGCAAGCCGAATAATAACCTGATCTTTGGCAACATTTTCGCCTTCTTCAACTAGAATCTCGGCTACTTTACCGCGCGCAGAGAAATTAAGTCGTACATCTTGCGCAGGGAGAATATGCCCTTCGGCAACAACATAATCCAAACTCAAGGGCATAACCGGCTCAGCCGTAGGGGCTTCTTCCGCGCCACAGGCACTAAGCGTAAGAACCAAAGCTATGCTCAGCAAAAATAATATGGTTGTTTTTTTCATTTTCTTTTCCTTTTAGATATCAGATTTCAAATTTCTGTATTTACTTTTTATTCAACTTTTCAACTAGTGACATGATAGTTTGTGCAAGAGGGCGTCCGCTGGTTGAGTAGGCGATGCTTTTCGCCATATCGAAACCAAAATCAGCTAGAAAATCTCGTTTTTTGGTTTCGATACGCTCCGAAAAAGCATTCGGAGCTACTCAACCATCTTCAAAAACAAAAATGTCATGTGGCTAGCTTTTCAACTTATTTTATTCATACGCCAAGACTTCACGAATTGTGAGTCGCGCCGCACTGCGAGCAGGCAAAACACTTGCCAATGTAGATAAAAGAATGACCAGACCAGCCCAAATCCCGTATCCCATCGGGGTAAAGACCACAGCAATAGGCGTTTCAAAAACGGCTGTACTGACGATCCACGATAAACCATAAGTGAAGGGGATGGCGAGAAAAATTCCCAAAACAAAGGATATGATGCCGATCAGCAACCCTTCGACTAATACCATCGTGATAATTCTGGTATCAGTTGCGCCAATGGCTCGCATAATACCGATCTCACGCGTTCGTTCAAGCACGTTCATACTCATCGTGCCAGCCAAACCCATCGAACCGACCACTGCGGTTAACAACGCCATAATAAGCAAGAAACTGATCAAAATATCGAGGCTTTCAGAAGCGCTATCCAGCGTAGAAAGCCCTGGGGTTGCCTCTTGAACGTGAAAACCGTTATCACGGAAATACGCATCCATATCTTCTGCCATCATCTCCTGATAATCCCGATCATGTTGTTCGGTAACGATCCTGTAGGAGAAAGAGCGATTTGCCAAATTTTGATCTCGAGAAATATATTCATAAGGCGCGTAGCCTAGAATACCTTCCATCCCGATAAACTTAAAAATCCCGACAACTTCCCAACTTTCTTCTTTCCCATATACTTTTAGCGGGAGATAATCTCCTATTTCAAGATCAGGGTATAGGTCGTAAATCCCTTCGCTGATGGTCAGTTTCTTTTTATCACCCTCCTGAATCCAACGCCCGGTCACCATCAACGGGTTGACCAAATCGCTCGCGGCGGGGGGAGCCAAAATGCTCACATTATCCGCTGTTGAACCATCTGGGTACAAAATGTCTGCACCAGAAAAAGCCCAACCCTCTACGTGCGTAACGCGCGGGTCTTGGCGCGCAAATTGTTCAATTTCGCTGAGACGATAAGGGGTGTCAAAGTCAAGGGTTACATCAGCAAGGAAATAATTTCCGACATCTTCCACATATTCATGCAATGTCACACGTACATTGAAAACCGAGATAAAAGTCGCGCCACCCATCGTGAGGGTAAAGAGCGTCAACATCAAACGCCCACGCCGTCTAAATGTATTCCGCAAAGAAACAAGCAAGGGGCGTTGGATACGGATACCTCGGTCTGCCAGAATTTGAGTGGCTTTCAGTTGGAACCTCTCCATACGTGATTCCCGCTTCGCTCCCCCTTCAGCTTGCTCGCCAGATTCTTCAGACATATCTCCGCTGATAGCTTTTTGCACCGTTACCCGTGAACCGTTAATAACCGGCACAAATCCCGCAACAAGCGGAACAAGCAACCCAACTGCAATTTGAATAAAGAAGGAAAGCGGCACAATTCTATAACCGAGCAATTGAAAGCCCATCTTATTTGCAATGAATTCTGCTAAAGCGTATGCACCTTGCCCACCTAAAGGAACTGCGATCAATAGCGAAAGAACGCCGAAAGATATTAGAAGAACGAGGTACATCCTGAAAATGATCTTATCTCGCCCACCGATCAATTTCATCACACCGATATGGCGAAGATGCTGAGTAAGCAAGGCACTGAGCGTATTTGCGATCAGTGAACTCGAAAGAAAAACGATCAACACACCCAATGCCATCAAAATACCCAAGACCGCATTGATCGTAGATTCAAGGGGATGTTGATGTGTCAACGAGCGGAAAGTACGTCCAACTTCATAATCATTTTTTTCTATTTTCTCTTTCAGAGCCGATAAAACAACGTTAATATGATTATCATCATCTTGACCCGTTTCGACTGTCGCAAAGACTCGATTAAAAAACTCGGGCTGATCGAAAAGCTCAAGTGTATCAGTCGCAATATAAGCAAGCGGCGGCGCAAGGAAATCAACTGCGCCCGTAGAAGAATCCTGTACAACGCCGGCAACATAAATGGTCTTAATGCTATTATCACGAAGTTGTATTTCGAGGGTGTCTCCGGGTGCAATATCCATTTTTTCAAGAACATCACGCTCCAGAAGAATTTCGTTCTTCAACGGGATCATCTCTCCGCTAACAGGAACAAGCAAATTAACCTCGTTCTCTTCAAAATCATCTATGCTAACAACATCAATAGAAATCCACTGTGTCTCTCCCAAAGGGCGGAAGCGTATATTAAAGACACGCCGTGCTTCTGCTTCTTTGATCCCATCGAATTTGCGGATCGTATTTAGAAAATCCTCATCAAAATCATCCATCCGAATTTCTATATTAGATGGGTTATTTGCCGCGTAACTAACGCTCATATCAGCAGAAATAATCTTGTACGCACCGGCTATCACGCCAATTGCAAAAACACCAACAACGATCGAGAGAACCACCAAAATCGTGCGGGCTTTATTGTCTATTAGGTCTGAAAGTACTTTTCGCCATCGAGGGCGCATATGAAACTCCGTATTCTTTATGCCCTCACCCCCGCTTTGCTCCGCTCGCTCCCCCTCTCCCGCAAAGCGGGAGAGGGAAGTCCAGCGAAGCGAGGACGGGGTGAGGGTAAGTTTTTATCTAAACAACCCTCTTCTCTTCCGTCTATCAGATTGCTTTTTCTCTTCTAATCTTTTCTGCACAATATCCCCAATCGCCTTTTCTGTTAACGGGGATTCTGCCATGAGCCAGTTGAAATCTTCACGAGAAATAGCCAATAATTCAACAGAATTTTCTACTCCTGCGCGCACACTGGCAATAGATTTACCACCGCGCAACAACTCTATTTCACCGAAAAAGTCATTCGTCCCGAGTTGGGAGATAACCAAATCGTCTTTACCGCGACCGTGTAAAACTACATCGACATCACCCTTGGCGATCATGAAGAATTTTTCAACCGTTTGCTTACTACGAATAATTGTTTCACCCGGCTGAAAACGAACCCTCTCTACTTTATTGCTCAATTCCCTCATCAGAGATTGTGAAAGCAAAGGCAGGGCTTGGGCAATGGTTTCATTAACCAGCACGCCATCCGAAATGACCACTGTACGCGAAGTGCGTTTGGTCATCGTTGCGTCATGCGTGACCATCACAATCGTCTTTCCACGCTCAGAAAGCTCAGTAAAGAGATCAATAATATGGTTGGCAGAGCGTGAGTCGAGATTACCCGTCGGCTCGTCCGCGACGATGATCGGTGCATCGGTAGAAAGCGCGCGCGCAATTGCTGCGCTCTGCTGTTGTCCCGTCGAGACAGCACGTGGTAATTTTTGGGCATGTTCTTCCAACCCGACCATGCGCAATAATTCCATTGCGCGCTTAGGGCGTTCATTAACCTCGTACATGCCGACATAATCCATCGGGAGCATCACGTTTTCGAGCAGATTGAGCATTGGAAGCAGCTGAAAGAATTGAAAAACAATCCCCAAATTGCGTCCGCGCCAGAGTGAGCGTTGACTTTCACTCATGGCGTAAATATCTACACCACCAACGACCACTTTGCCCGTTGTGGGATGGTCAATACCTGTAAACATATTCAACAAGGTCGATTTTCCGCTGCCCGATTTGCCAATTACGGCAACAAATTCGCTTTCGTGCAGGGTCAGGTCGATGCCGCGCAAAGCGGTGAATTCACCCGCAGCGTTGGTGAAGGTTTTAACGACATTCTGTATCTCGATGAGATTCTTTCCACCAACGGAAGCAAGTTCAGGTTGCGTGCGTGCCATCTTATCGTCCCCCTTCTTTGAAAAGTTCGCCATCCACAATCTCTATATGGCGTGAGAATCTCGGCATCAATCCTTTATCATGGGTGACCATCACAATGGTACGACCGGATTGGACGAGCCGCTCGAAGAGCTGGAAGATATGATCCGCAGTAACAGAATCGAGGCTGCCAGTGGGTTCATCCGCAACGATGACGGGCGGATCGTTCGCGAGTGCACGTGCTATCGCTACTCGTTGCTGCTGCCCCCCCGAAATATATGCCGGTAACTTATGCGCATGTTCGCTCAACTCGACCATATCGAGTAATTCGAGGGCACGCTCACGACTCTTGCGGGGATGATAAAGATCGCTCATATCCATTGGCATCATCACATTTTCGGCGAGGGTCAGCATCGGCAAAAGTTGAAAAGACTGGTAAATAACGCCGATTGTGCGACCACGCCAGAGAGCAAGGTCGTTCTCGCTCATTTCGTGCAACGAGGTGCTCGTACCATTGGCGTGGAAAACAACTTCACCGGATGTGAGTTGATCAACCCCAGTGAACATGTTCAACAAGGTTGATTTACCCGCGCCAGATTTACCAATGATTCCGAGAAATTCGCCACGCTCAACATTCAGGTTAACATCCTTCAGGGCAGGGAAAATACCGGCTTCACTGGTGTAGTTTTTGACAACGTTCTTAAGTTCAATTAAAGGTTTTTCGTTTTCAAGTGTCATATTTTTACGTTTTCACGCTCTATTCTTCCATCATTACCAACCAAGTCGGTTTAACGATCAGGTCGGTGAATATTTCACCCATCCGTTCAGGAGGATGGGGCATGTCATTTTCAAGCCACCAGCGCATCAACGAAAATGCTGAAGCAATGATGTGATTGGCTGCCAGCGCAGAGGTGATGTTTTTCTGCGGTAAGGCGTTCAGAAGTTCTTTGGTTTTATTGCAAGCACGGTCCATCACCGGATCAAGCACAAAGCGAACATTGCTATCAAGTAATAAAACGCGGAACTTGGTCTGGTTATCCTGAACATGTGTGAAAAGCGCTCTGCCGGTGTCGTGAAACCTCTGCACAGGATTTGTGATTTCAATATCCGCGGCGGGCAAGTTCAAAATTTCATAAACTTCATCCAAGCGGGCTTGGGCAACATCAGCCAAAAGCTCATCCAAGCCAGCGTAATGTCGAAAATAAGTACGATAACCAATATCGGCGCGCTCGGTTACATCCTGGATAGTGATATTTTTATATCCTTTTTCCAGAGCGAGGGCGATCAGGGCTTCACCCAGAAGCTTTTGTGTTCGACGAATACGGCGGTCTTTGTTCATATTTTTGGCTCTCTATACGCGATATGGCACACGATACGCCATACTTTATCACGGGAAGAAATAGAAGTCAAGGAGAGAAAGAGTATACTTATAGAGTTCTAATAAGAACTCGTTTTTACGCAAAAAATACTATATTTGTGGAGGAAAGACAAGATGAGAAAAATACGTTGGGGCATCCTAAGCACAGCAAAGATCGGTACAGAAAAGGTAATTCCTGCTATGCAATTAGGCGAATATTCTGAGGTAATAGGGCTTGCCTCGCGAAATCTAGAATCCGCCCAAGTAGCAGCAAAGCCTTTGGGCATAGCAAAAACTTTTGGCTCTTACGAGACTCTCTTAGCCGACTCAGAGATCGAGGCCGTTTATATCCCTCTTCCTAACCCCCATCATGTGCCTTGGTCAATCAAGGCATTAGAGATGGGCAAACATGTCCTTTGCGAAAAACCCATTGGACTAAGTTCAGCCGAGGCCGAAGAATTGCTCGAAGCCGCAAAGAAGTATCCCAAGCTCAAAGTTATGGAAGCTTTCATGTATCGCTTTCACCCACAATGGCAACGTGCCAAAGAATTGGTGCTTGAAGGCAAGATCGGGGAGTTGAGAACCATACAATCCTTCTTCTCGTACTTTAATGATGACCCTACCAATATTCGTAATATGGCTGATATGGGTGGTGGAGGCCTAATGGATATCGGGTGCTATTGCATCTCACTTTCACGATTCATCTTCGGTGCTGAACCTAAGCGAGTGAATGGAATCATTGAGTATGATCCCAAATTCAATGTCGATCGCTTGGCCAGCGGTATTCTGGATTTTGGTCGAGGGACATCAACCTTCACATGCAGCACCCAACTGGAGTCTTATCAACGAGTAAATATCGTCGGAACAGAAGGGAAGATTGAGATCGAAATCCCCTTCAATACTCCGCCAGATAAGCCATGCAAAATGTGGCATCAACAAGGCGACGAAACAGAGGAGATCGTCTTCGACCTGTGCGACCAGTACACGATCCAAGGAGATTTATTCTCTCTGGCAGTACTAAACAACACAGAAGTGCCAACTCCGCTGGAGGATGCAGTCGCGAACATGAAAGTGATTGAAACGATAATCCAAAGCGCTGAAAGTGGCGCATGGGTTTAGCCAGCGTTTGAGTTAGTCTTACGTTCTCAATCCTATTAGCAAAAAACTTCGAGAATTTACCTCGGCTTCTACGATCATAATCGCAATGTAGATTAGGTAGAATAAAAGTACCTATTCTGAAATTCATTATTAATGATCATGCAAGACTTACAATGCTCATCTCGCTTGTTTTTAGGATAGATACTAAGATTTAGCAGCAGTTTGTGCTACCCAATAATAAAAATAAAAGCTACAGATTCGTTTTTTGACGTATAATCTTCAAAACACAGTATTAGACGGACTTTTCTCCGTCTATCTCCCAGGTGGACGAGTCATATGGGAACTGCAAACCAGATATAGTAAAGAAAAAAGGAGATTAGGTATGAAAAAATCATTTCAGTTAATATTTGTAGCAGGTTTGTTACAGGCAATTTCGATAAGTTGCGCCGCTATTTCAACACCGGCTCCACCCACGTCAACACCCGTTCCTCCGACTTCTACCCTCGTGCCAACCCCAACTGCTACACCTATTATCTACAATGCAGTAGTTAGTGTTGTTGATGAGAATGGAAACCTAGTTTCTGACGCAAAGATTATTCAAAATGAAATGGTTGAGCTTACCGATAATCAAGGCGTTTGGCAAGGATCGAGTCTCTCTCCAGATTTATCACTCAATATTTGGGCGCAAGGATATTTATTACAAGAACATTCTTTAACCATGCAGACGGATAGTAATGAAGCCCCAATAAAATTATCTCCTGATCCGCTTGGACTTAAAACATCAGATTTAGAAAAGGAAGGGTATGAGCTTGTCTTTGTCGAAGATTTTCAAGATAATATTTCTGATTGTTTAATCGAAGGAAATGGAAATGTAGTTATTGACGATACTAATTCAGAGAACTATCTTCTTCTTGCTGACCTCCGTAATTTAGATGATGGCTTTACCTGCAGCTTTGGTCCTACAAATCTTGAAGATGCGATTCTTGAAGTTGATTTTCGCTATGTAGATATTCGCTTCGATGATTTTGAGGATGGTGAGTATTATAATTGGCAAGGGTATTTCATGGGATTTAGGGATGATTTTAGTGTTTCAGGTTACCCCTTGCAAGTCCCTTGGGGGCCTACATTACAAATTACTGACCGCTCAGAGGAAGAATGGAAATTTCCTGTCCAGATAAAACAGGGGATTCAAGAAAGTCGATGGTATACCCTATACACTAAATACGAAGGGCAAAAAGTTGAAGTACGGATAGACGGTTTATTAAAATTCAACTTTTTGAATCCTCCTACAATGATTAGCACAGAACCAGCTATTATTGGGGCATTCAATCAATCTCATATTCAATTCGACAATATCAAGATGTGGGTGCCCCAAAATCAACAATAAAGAAAAAGTATCTGATTGCTAATAGTCAATTAACAAATCGTTAGTCAAAAAAACTCCGAGATAAATTCTCGGAGTTTTTCGTTTTACGGCAAGAATCACAAAGGCGTGTATTTTCAAGTACACGCCTTTGCTGCATGAGGAGATGCAAGATGGAGGGCTTAAGGTAGGCCCTTTCGCTGCTCCTATTCTTCTCGTATTTCAGATTCGACGGTCATTTTGCCTGATTTTTCAAATTCCAATTCAACCGTTACGATCTGACCAACTTCAAGTTTTTCAAATAAGCCAATAAACATGACGTGTTTACCGCCAGGTTTCAGCTCAACAGAGCCGCCAGCAGGGATAACGTAGCCTTCTTCAACGTGGAACATTTTCATCACGCCGTCATCCATGGTCATATCGTGAAGTTCAACCACTTCAGAGACATTACTGGTTGCATTGATCAGCCTGTCATCTTCACTGCCTGTATTTTCGATCAGGAAATAAGTTGCGCCATTTCCTGCCGTCATCGGGGAGGGGCGTCCCCAAACACCAGATATCTCGATCTGGGGTCCTTCCGGGGCGGATTGGCAGGCGGATAATCCTATGGCGATGAGCGCAATGCTCAAGACAACAAAAAGTGCTTTTTTCATTTTTTTCTTCTCCTAAATTATTTTCTTATCAGGGCTAGCGCCCTGATCTTACATATTTCGTGGTGGAGCGTGGGTGCTGCTCAGAAAAGATTTGGCTTCTGAGAAGCTCATCATTTCACCGCCAAAACCTTCTTTAAAACGTTCTGCATCTTCAGAGGATGCGAAAGCGATCACGGCGGGAGAGCAACAGGTTTTTAGATCGGGTTTTATGAGATAAGTTGCCTGAAGGGCGTTAACTTTATTTCCGCGTAAAAAATCTGTTGCGAGCATTAGCGCGGGATTTTGCATCTTTGACATCATCAAACCACAATGCGGACAACAGGCTTGTTTCTGATCCCCATCATCAAATTGAAGGACAAAGGCTAATTGCAAGCGAAGGCCCTGTTTACACATCGGGCAAGAGGAGGCAGATTCTGCATGCTGCGCGACGACAGGGCGTAGTATTGCACCACCGTGTACTTTAACCACATTGCCTTCTAATTCCAATTTATCCAAGTCTCTATGAATGGTCATCGTCGAAACAGAAAGAAAGTTAGCCAATTCCTGAATGGAGGATGAGCCATTTTCTGATAAAGATGCTAATATTCTTTGTTGACGTTCGTGAGCAGTTGCCATTATTTTTGTTAGATTTTGTTATAATAAGTTTATTCAAAACACATTTTATCAAGACTTTCTAATTAAAGCAAACAATTACTATTACAGTCAGGGTTTGCTTTTATCTCCCCTTTCTCTACGGGGAATTCAGAGAGATAAGTTCCTTTTCAAATAGATGTTGAAAAGCGGCAGCAAGCTGAAAACAAGTACGTTACTGCTTTTTATCCACAAAAAATTGTGTTATCTCGTATAATCCCCTTATGATTTATTCTTATCAAGTCGAAGGTCTGGCTGTACAAACCGGCGATATTATTTGCACGCGGAACGGGAAACCTGATATTTTGCCCGGCGAATTTTGGTTCCTCGTTGGTTTGCTTGTACCTGGTGATGTGGATCATATCGCCATTTATTTGGGGCCAGATGGACGCTGTATCGAGTCTGGCTCACGAGGGGTAACCCCCTTTTCTGTACATGATGGTATCTGGGATGCCGAAAAAATGACCAAAGAGCGAGGCTTTTTGATCGATACTTTTTATGGAGTTGCTGCTCCACTAGATGGGTTGGAGCTTTCAGAAAACGAAGAAGTTCACATGCGGACAAAAATAGCAGAGTATTGTCTGGCTCAGATTGGCAAACCCTATAATCTTAATTTCTTTAATGCTGAAAGTGATAAGGCTTTTTATTGCAGTCAGTTGGCGTATAAAGCCTACGAGCAAATTGGAATCGATTTGAATACAGGGATGGCGATGGAGCAGCTACCGGGCTCAAATGAGATCATTTACCCCCAAGAGATTTGGGACAGTTTTTCACACAGGTTGCGGGGAAGTTAGTTTATGAAGAACGCTTGACCTCTTCATAACGAAAACAACTGACCAAATGGTCATTCACCATCCCGACCGCCTGCATGAAAGCATAGCAGATGGTTGGGCCAACAAAACTAAATCCCCGTTTTTTCAAATCTTTAGACATCGCATGAGATTCCGGCGAGGTTGCCATATAATCAGCTTCTGATTTCAAGGCATTGGTAATAGGCTTGCCTCCGACAAATCCCCACAGATATTCATCGAAAGAACCCAGTTCTTCGCGCAGGCGCAAATACGCTTGGGCATTTTTTATCGCCGAATTGATCTTTTGCCGATTTCGAATGATTCCCGCATTGCCCATTAACTCGGCGATTTTCGCATCATCGTAGCAAGCCATTTTTTCTGCATCAAAATTGTCAAATGCCTGCCAATAATTTTCTCGTTTGCGCAAGATCGTGATCCAGCTCAAGCCAGCTTGTGCGCCGTCGAGAAGCAATTTTGCAAAAAGCAATTTGTCATCATATACAGGGACGCCCCACTCTTCATCGTGATAGCGGATATATAGAGCGTCATCGCTAGGCCAGGGGCAGCGGGTGAGATTGTCTGTTTTTTTCATCCTATTTCCTTTTGCATAAGGTCATATTCTGCAAAAATTATCTTTACCCCATAATCAGCTTTCATTTTTACGGCAAAAGCATTCAGTACTTCAGGAGTAAAATAATTTTCGTTACTATCCGGGAGCGGTTTCCCCATCACAACATTTTCGATTCTCATTTCTTGACATATTGCAAAAATTTCTTCAAGAACACCACCCTCTCGCACAAAGGTATCTGCAACCACACCCTCTCTGGCAGCCATTGCCTGCGCCATCAAAAGTACATATTCGCCCATGCGGCGTAATTCAATAGCCATACTCTCAATACGATCTCCGCTCGAAGAGAGAAAACGACCAAGATTGATAACATATAAAAGCACCAAACGCGCTCGCTCTTTTTTTGCCAGAGCAATCGCATTCGCAATCGTTTTCTCGCTACCAGGGCCACCACGTATCGCACAAAGAATTCGATTCATTTTCTCCCCCAACCTTTTACTTGCTCAAAAAGGTGGCCAAGGGGTTTCAACGCTGCCACAGGCACGACCAAATTTTTCGTCTGTGTACGGCTATATTGAAAAACGCGACTACCGACAGGCAATTCTTTTGCCTTTTGGCGGAACCCTGCCCGCGTCAGATAACCTGCCAAAATCACACGCATTCCATAAACCCATATATTTTTCCATTCTGAAAATGGGATCAAATAAGTTTCATTGTTTTGCGGACTATGGATGCCAACCCGTCCACTCGGCATTTTGTCGACGTGGACGTAAGCGAGCGTGTGGAAATTTGCTTCCGTTTTAAGGCGTTCTCTCGGCTTCAACGTGATCGTCTTCGAAAGGAACTTCCTTTCAGCATCTTGCCCGCCCAACTCGATGGTCAGCGTCTCATCGCAATCGCTTTTCAAGACCAATTTCCCAAGCGGATGCCAGCCTTTCGGCTTTGCCCACGCCTTCGGCATCGTGTGGATCAAGTGAACAGGCTTGCCCGCATCAATCG
>Ga0233431_1004662_pt1 | contig 14374 bp, 13 predicted proteins | sample SI_118_April2016_FD_179867 | JGI IMG/M metagenome (GOLD analysis project Ga0233431, IMG submission 179867) | Seawater microbial communities from Saanich Inlet, British Columbia, Canada - SI_118_April2016_200_MG | ecosystem: Environmental > Aquatic > Marine > Inlet | place: Canada: British...
TCGTGAGCTGGGTTCAGAACGCTGTGAGGCAGTTTGTTTGATATCTACTGGAAATGTTTGGTGTCTGATAGGAAGGACTTTTTAGTACGAGAGGAACGAAAGTTCGTTGCCACTGGTCGACCGGTTATCTGATAAGGTAAGCCGGGCAGCTACGCAATAAGCGATAAGTGCTGAAAGCATCTAAGCACGAAGCGTACCTAGAAAAGAGACACCATAGGACATCGCAAGAACAGCGGTTTGATAGAAGTGATGTGTAAGTACCGAGGCAACGAGGTATTCAGCATGCACTTACTAACGTCCATAAATCTTTTTATTAAGGTAAGATCCGAAATTTTGTACATGGTTTTTCATATTTTTTCTTTTTATTTTAAAAAGACTAGCTTTAGCTACGTTAATATGTTTAAACAATTTTATTATAAATATTCAACACTAGCTTTAGCTATGTTATTTTGATAAAATCATACTTTTTTTAAGAACTAGCTTTAGCTATGCTGTTATTATAATTAAGAATATTATACTTAGCGTCAGCTATGTCATTTTTAATAAAATAGAAAAAATAAATTAAGAAAAAGAATTATTCTTCAGATTCTTTTCTTTCTCTGAACTTACGTGCATTCTCTGCATTAACAAATCTGTACATTCTCCCATCAATTTCTGTTTCAACTACATCTTCAACATCCATTAATGGTTCTCCAGTTAATGCATCCTTACCAAGTTGTCCTTCTTCACTTGCACCTTCCATAAAACCTTCTTCTTCAGGAGAGATTTCTCCATCTTCAACTAATTTCTCTCTACCTTCTTCAGAATAAACATCTTCGTTTTTTGTTCCTTGTTCCATTTCATCAGAAATCTGTTCTTCAGTTTTTTCAGGAATTATACCTTGCTCTTCTGCAGGATAGTCTTTATCATCTTCAGGAATTTTCTTTTTAGGTTTTTCATTATTTTCTTCAGACATTTTTAATTACCTCTTTGATTGTTATAATAATATTAAATGAAATGGCTTTAAAAGAATTTTGGTGTTTTAGGATTGTTTTAATATTCTATAAGTAAGCTCTTAATAAGAAAATAACAGTTCCTGCTACTAAAGGTACGATAATATTATCGTCTAAAGTTTTATCATTGAAGTCTATTTTTACAACTTCAAACATCATTGCAGCAAAACTTCCAATTACTGCTTCTGGTATTGAAATAAATAACATTGCTCCTAATGCTCCTGCAACAGTTCCAGCTAAAGTTCCTTCTAATAATTTTTTTCCGTCACCATTGAACAAGTTCTTTATTTTACCAAATTTAGCGCCATATAAATGGGAAACTGAATCTCCTAAAGCTAAAATTAATATTGCTGCTATGGCGATATCCTTCTCAAAAAGTTGCATGACTAAAAGAACTCCTGCGAAGTAAAAGACTAATCCCTTACCTGGAAATGATTTTCTTTCTTCATTTCGTTCATAATTTTTTAAGAACCAACCAACTATTGGAAAATTATCAACTCTTTTACAAATGAAGCTTAACAATATCCCTACAATAATTCCTAAAAGCATTGCTAGTGGTGAAAGGATATCAAAATAGTACAATGCTGCTAAAGTTATACCTGTGCCTGCATGAATTATTTGCCTGCCAACTTCAGTTCTACTAACCATATTTTCCTCATATTTATGCTGATTTAAAAGAGTTATGGATGATTAACCAAACTTAACCTGGGAAACTTTTAAATAAGCAATTAAGAATTTCATTCTATGGCAAAAGAAACAAAATTAGGTCCTCCTGAGTGTGTTAAAAAAATATCAGAAAATGTATGGGAATTACCTACTTCATATAAAGAGGGAATGAGAGTTCCAGGTAGAATTTACGCTAACGAATTATTAATTCAATCAATGGATCAAGGAGTTTTTGATCAGTTATCTAATGTTGCAACTTTACCAGGAATTCAAAAGTATTCTTGTTGTATGGCAGACGGCCATTGGGGTTACGGTTTTCCAATTGGTGGTGTTGCTGCTTTCGATCCCGCAGAAGGTGGAATAATTTCTCCTGGTGGCGTTGGATTTGACATTAACTGTGGAGTTAGGTTACTTACTACTAACTTAACAATTGATCAAGTTAAACCAAAAATCAAAGAATTGGTTGATACACTTTTCAACAAAGTTCCTGCTGGTGTTGGTTGTAAAGGATTTGTAACACTAACTAAGGAACAGTTCAAAGAAGTTATGGTTAAAGGTTCTAAGTGGTGTTTAGAAAATGGTTACGCGACTCAAGATGATGTTGACAGTACAGAAAGTTTTGGTTTTCTGTCCGGTGCAGATCCAAAAGATGTTTCTGAAAAAGCAGTTAAGAGAGGTTTTAACCAAATTGGAACTTTAGGAAGTGGAAACCATTTCTTAGAAATTCAAGTAGTCGAAGAAGGTAATATTTTTGACGAAGAAACTGCTAAAGTTATGGGGATTAACAAAGTAGGACAAATCTGTTTAATGATTCATTGTGGTTCTCGTGGTTTTGGTCATCAAATTGGAACTGATTATTTAAGAAGATTTTTAGAAGTAATGCCAAAGTATGGAATTACTTCTTTAGATAAAGAGTTAGCTTGTGCACCTTTAAATTCTGAAGATGGGAAAGCATATTATTCTGCAATGGCCTGTGCTGCGAATATGGCATTTGCTAATCGACAAGTTATTATGCATCGTGTAAGAGAAGTTTTTACAGAAATATTTGGCTCTGAAACAGAAGTTAAACTAGTTTATGATGTTGCACATAACATTGCAAAGTTAGAAAAACATATTGTTGATGGCGTGGAGAAAGAACTAATTGTTCATAGAAAGGGAGCGACTCGAGCATTTGGTCCTTCAAGATCCGAAGAGTTGCCAAAGAAATATGCTTCTGTTGGACAACCAGTTATTCTGCCAGGAAGTATGGAAACAGGTTCTTATCTTTTAGTTGGTAGTGATAAAGCAGACCAAGAAACTTTTGCATCTACTGCACATGGTGCTGGAAGAGTAATGAGTAGATCTGCAGCAATCAAACAGTTTGATGGTAAGGAATTGCAAGAAAATATGTTGAAAAAAGGAATCTATGTTCATGGCGTAAGTATGAAGGGATTAGCTGAAGAAGCTGGCGGAGCTTACAAAGATATTGAAAGTGTTGCCCAATCTTTACATGATATTGGTGTTACAAAGAAAGTTGTCAAGTTTACTCCTATTGGAAATATAAAGGGATAATCTCCTTTTCTTTCTTATTATTTTTAACTGTTCATTGAAGAATATAAATGTATAAAAGTAAATACTCTTTTCTTGTCTTCAATGGGTCCAAAAACTCCTCCTCAACAATTAGGTTTTACATTTGACGCTCCCCCTGTTACATTAGAAGACGTTGTAGGTGGGGGCTCGGATGCAGAAGTTCTTGATGGTTCTGATGAAAGTTCTAGTGTGGCGGCATTAGATGAAAACCCTATTGTAAATATTCTTGAAACTCCTGTTGAAGTGGAACGTCCTTATGCTTATCAAGCTGGAGTTAGTAGAACTACTGGTAAGCCTGTAGAACCTTTTCCTTGGGAAACACGATCTCAACCTGGTTCTCCGATCATACCTGAAAAACCTTTTCCTCCTGGTACTTTTGACTATTCTCATCTTGAGAACTGTCCTTCTTTTGAAAGAGCTTACTTAGAATCTATTGATTGGGATCAACCATTACCTTCACATGTTGAAGTGTTTCAATATCTTGAAACTGGTCCAGAGCCAGAAGATCGTGAAATGATTTCTGAAGAAGATTCAAGTAATGGTTCTGGGATTGATCTTGAGGATCTACTTCCCCAAGGAAGTTATCTTCCAAGTGAACAGGAATCTTGGGATAATTTCTGGGAAGTCTTAGATGCCATGTCTCAATCTGGTGATTATGGTCAATTTGAAAATGATTCTGGTGTTGAGACATTTTATTCGGATGACCAACTTAATACTCGAGACTTTTCTGAAATTCTAGCTGAAGTTGAAGTTATTCCTTTTAGTCTTGATAACTTTACTTATCATTGTGATGCTGAATTTGAGCCAGGACAGTTTGGTAAATGTGTTATGTACGTAAGTCCAGATGATGAAGTACATTTAGCCATTGGAAAAACTCATCCTCTTTTATTGGCTAGAGTTAACACTCCTGCTGAAGATGCAAGAAACTTTTTTCAAAGAGGTTTACAAGGGCTTGTGGACTTGCATCGTTATACTTACCATAACATCCCTTCAGAAAATGTTCATCGTAATCTTGGGGGTGGTGCTTACCTTGCTAGGGGCGGAAATACTGTTGTTGTTGATTTTGAGAGCGGAGATTTTGGTAAAATGCATGCCACTTTAGTTGCTCGTTGTTTAGATTCAAGAGGTCTAAAATTAGAAATGGTTGATGACAAATATTTTGCTTCTGGAACAGCTGAAGAATATCTTGAAAGAAAACTAGGATAATGAATTTCTAATCAGGTGGTCGTATATTTATGTTTGTTCTTTTTATCTCAGCAGGTTTATTAACTGTTAGCTAATTTGTTCATAATGACAAATGTTGATACTAAAGTTAGTAATCTGGCAAACCTAGCCAGAAAAAGTATATCTAAGTACTGTTATGGGGAATGCAACGCTTATTGTTGCAGAAAAGGGTACTTACCTTTGAGCGATAAAGAACTTCGTTTTGTACTAAAAGATAAATTAGTTGAGTCGTGTCTTAATGGTCAGGTGAAAAAGACCAGTGATGGCTATTCATTTTTCATGGGAAAATTGGACTTTCATTGCCCTTGTTTAATTGATAACAAATGCACCATTCATAAAAGTAAACAACGGCCACAGTGTTGTAAGGACTTTCCTGTTTTTGTTGATTATGAGAAAAAATTAATTCGATTCTCGCCACGTTGTTTTGCCGTTAAAGAAAGAAAATTTTATAGTTATGAAGCAAAATTTATTCGCTTAGGATTTAAGTTAGATCAACCTGATATTTGTTCTGATTATTATGAGCTTGACTAAGTAATTTTTCCTTCTAACTGTTTTACTAATCCACATTTGCCACATTTCATTCTGTAAACAGAATCTTCATCTGAGTAAAATGGTTGTATATCAATTAGTTCTGCTTTGTCATGTCCACACTTTTCACAAACATGATCATGTACTGCTAATGGATTAACTTCATCTCCTACTGTAATCTTTTTTTCAGAATGTTTGTTTTTTGTAACTACATCTTCAGAAGAAGTTTGCATCTCTGGTTGAGGATGTCCATTTGGACAAGCCATCCATTTTCCGTACCTTGTTGTTTCTGGTCTTAATATTGTGCCACAGGTTTTACAAAACATAATTGTCAAATCATTAGTTGTTTTATAATTTTTCCTATCCTTAATGGTAGAATCTGTCTATAGAAATATATTTAAACGACAACACTTTACTTCACTTAATTGAAACGAGGTGTATATGATGAAGAAATTGATTCTATTATGTTTATTAATTATTGGAATGCTTTTAGTTGGATGCACAACTGAAAACATTGCTGAAGATGAAATGCAAGATATTACTGAAGAGGATCTTGCTGAACTTCCTGAAGAAGCCGAGATTGGAGAAGAAGACGGCGCTTTAGTTGGAAATGCTAAATGGTTTAATTGTGAGGATGGTGATTCCACTACTACTTACGATAAAAATTCTTTAGCTACTATTGGAACAACAACTTACGATGGTGGTTCCTTTACTGATAGGTGTTATACTTGGTACAAGGGAACTCCTAACGAAAAAACAAGACTAATTGAAGGAATGTGTTACAATGGCAAGTTTAGATATTGGTACAATTACTGTTCTAAGCTAGGCGCAGATTATGAATGTGTTAACGAAAATCCTAATGGTGGTTGGGGTAACCAAGGTCAAGAAGGACATTGTGTTTTAGCAACAACAGAACCTGAATGTGTTAATGCAAGTGATTGCGAAAGTACTACTGAAAATTATTGTAATGATGATTTTGAATACTGTCAAAGTGTAACGTTATATGATTGTGTTAATGGAGAATGTTCTTCTTATGGTGGCGGTGGATCTTGTTCAGACTGTCCGAATGGGGGAATTTGTTCTGGAACATCATGTAAAGATGTTGTTCAATTAGATTGTAATGAGAACACTGTTGTTAAAGAGAAAGAATACTTCACTTTTAATGGGGAAGATTTCTTTCGGTACAAAGGTTCTGACAAATTAGGTGATACTAATCCTAAGGCACAAATCCAAGTATTAAATCTTGGAGAAACTTTTGAAAGAAGTATTACTGGACCAACTGATCTTGGATATGCTCAATTTGATTTCAACTATGAAGGAGAGAATTATCAGTTCTGGAGTGCTTCTGATCCTTATGAAGATGACTTTGACATCCAGTATGTTTGTGAAGCTGAAGAATCAATGGGTTGTGATACTGATCTTTACGAGGTGGAGCAATGGGAGAATGGCACTTTTGTATTTAACAGCAATACTTACATAGTATATTTCCAGGATTACGTTAGCCAACCTTATGCTGGGGGAATTAATCAAGCAGACTTTAGCGTAAATGGAGAAACTTTCAGTTTAAATGTTGGAGAGAGTGAGAAGCTAGTTTCCGGGGACTATTTAGTTATGGAGGGATTATCTCCTGGTTATAACAATGTGTCTGCTGATGTTGAATTTTGTTTCTCTGATGGAATAAACTAATTTCTTTTTTTCTTTTTCTTATTTAAGAATGAACACAAACTATTTTAAACGTAAATTTCTTCTTATCTAATATATGAACAATTCAATGAGGATTTTCAGAGTATTTGGGATAGATGTTAAACTTCATTTTACTTGGTGGTTCGTATTCGCTTTAATCGCTTGGAGTTTATCTTCAGCATTCTTTCCCAATTATTTTCCTGACCAAACTAAAGTAATGTACTGGTCAATGGGAATTACTGCCTCTCTATTACTATTTGTTTCCGTATTGCTTCACGAACTTTCACATTCCTTAGTTGCTAGGGCAAAGAACATTAAAGTTGAATCAATTACTTTATTTTTCTTCGGTGGCGTTGCTGGTATTACCAGAGAAGATATGAAACCAAGTTCAGAGTTTTTGATGGCAATTGCCGGACCAATTTTCTCTATTCTTCTAGCAGGAATATTCTTTACAATTTGGAAATTTAGTGGAAATCTTTTCTTAACTGCAATCACTTATTATTTATGGCAATTAAACTTAATCTTGGCAGTATTCAACTTAGTTCCCGCATTCCCTTTAGACGGTGGAAGAGCTTTCAGAGCAATCTTACACGCTTACTTTAAAGACTTGAAGAAAGCAACAAGGATAGCAGTTATTGGTGGAAAATTATTTGCAGGATTTTTATTCTTCTTGGGAGTAATCGCTTTAATCTCTGGTATTGGAAATGGACTGTGGTTTATTTTCCTTGGTGGCTTCCTTTACTTTATCGCTGGTGCAAGTTATGATCAAGTTATAGTTAAAGAAACACTTGGTGGAATAAAAGTAAAGGAGTTAATGAAAAAGAACGTTAAGTTTGTTAGTCCTAAAATGAAATTTTCAGATTTTGTGAAACAATATGAAAACTCTGATGATGATGTTTTTGTTGTTAAATATAAAGATTTTTCTGGAGTTCTTAATTTAGAAAAGATTGAGAAAATGCCATTAAAAATGCAACAACTGGTTACACTTAAACAGATTGCTATGCCTTTTCATCAAATTAAAACTGTTAAGAGGGATGATAGCGTTTACACTGCACTTAGAAAAGTGTCTCAACAAGGCATGGAACTTCTTCCTGTCATGAATAAATCAAAACTTTCTGGAATCATTACAAGAAAGAAAATTATGCATAGGTTAGTTTGGGAATTAAAGTTTGGTGGATCTAATAGACTTGGTAAGAAATTCCACAAAATTCTTCTAAAAAAGAAAAAGTAAATAAAGTAACTCTGAAATTTGTTCTATTATGATTAAGGAAGATGTTATTAAACAAGTTAAAGAATTAACCAGTTGTAAGTTTGCAGAAATTGTTCTAAAAGGTAATTCTGCAATTGATTCTTGTTTATCAATTATTCCTAGGGATAAAAAATTACTAATCCCTGAAGAAGGTGGTTGGATTCATTATGAAAAAGCTCCTAAAAAATTAGGGTTGGAATTTGATTATGTTAAATGTGAAGATTCCAAGATTAATCTGAATGACTTAAAAGAAAAGTTAAGCTCTGGCGAGTATTATGCTTTCCTTTACGATAATCCTGGAGGTTATTTTGCAGAAGAACCAACTGAAGAGATTTACAATATCTGTAAAGAACATAATTGTTTAGTTTTCTTAGATATTGCAGGAAGTATTGGAACAGAATATTCTTTTACTCAACACGGCGATTTAATACTTGGCAGCTTTGGAAGATGGAAACCAATTAATGCCGAAGTTGGTGGTTTTATTGCAACCAATAATGAAGAACTTTGGAATCAATTATCCTTTTCTATTTTGGAAGATGAAGAAAGTCTGGAGAAAATTAAACAAAAAATTAATGGGGTCCAAGAACGACTGAAGTATCTTCTTGATATTAGAAAAAAAGTTCTGTCTGATCTTTCTGAGATGCAGATTATTCATCCTAATGATTATGGTCTTGTTGTAATTGTTAAATATTCTACAGAAGAAGAAATGAAAAAGATTATATACTACTGTGATAATAATAAATTGCCTTACACTGAATGTCCACGTTACATCAGAATAAATCAAAAGGCAATTTCAATTGAAATAAAAAAGTTATAAGGGGAAATAAAAATGGCTTTAAAAATTCCAGAATCGATGGACGAATGTTTATACTTTACTAATCGAAATAATGAAGACATAAAACTTCTTGCTTGGGTTTACAGAAAAGAATGTCCTAAATGTAAAGAAGCACAAATGGGCAAACCAGTAGATCCTAAAACTGGGAAGGTTAAGTCACGTTCTACTGAATATATCTGTCCTGAGTGTGGTTATACTGAACCAAAATTAGAACATGAAGAATCTTTAACTCTGGAAGCTAAATATACTTGTCCTAGATGTAACAAAGAAGGCGAGTCAACTTGTGTTTACAAACGTAAAAAGTATAAGGGTGTTGATAGTTATGTTATTGAATGTCAACATTGTGGTGAGAAGATTCCAGTAACTAAGAAGTTAAAAAAGATTAAGAAGAAGAAATAGTTAATTTTATTCCAAAAATCTTGCTTGCTTTTTCATTTATTTCTTTTTCAATTTTTTCTAAATTAATTTTTTCTAATTTTGATTTTAATGTAGATAATTCTTGTTCTAAAGAATTAATTCTTTCTTTCTCAGAATTAATCTTTTTATTACTCTCATCAATTTTAACTACGATCTCGTATGCTTCAGTTTGTTTGATTAACTCTTTTCTTTCTTCTTTAAGTTTGTTTCCAAGAGCCATTAATTCATCTAAATAATTTGTTTCACTTTTCCCAATTAACTCTAAGAAATTATTTTTTTGTTTGTCTTCAAACTGAATTGTATTTTCTGTTAATGCTTTTTTCAATCCTTGTAAAGCTTCTTTAATTTTTAACTCTGGATCTTGCCAGAATGATTTGATGCCATCGTTAATGTAAGCTTGAATAATTTGATTGTCTAATGCAACCCGTTCATATTTTCTTAATGGCTTGTTTAATTTTGAGAAGTAAGAGAAAATATTATTTTCATTATATTTAACTTTTTTATCCACTTCTCCAATTTGATTTTCAATTTCTTTGTATTGAGAATACTCTTTACTTTCTTTTAAAGTTTGAAGTTCTTTCTCTTTTTCCTCAAGGTTTTTATTGGAATCATTTTTTTCTTTTTCTTTTTCTTTTATCTGCAAAGTGAAACTTTCCTTTTTAGAAATGTCTTGATTTAATTGATGGATTAATTCATAGATCAATGATAATTCTTCTTCAATTCCAAAATTTTTAATCTTCTTTTCAAACTCTTTAATTAAAGTGTTCAGCTCTCCCATTTTTTTGAAAAGCTTTTCAACAGGATCAAAGAATAAATGCTGGGCTGCTTGATAACCTTTAGCAGTTCTCTTAGCCAATTCTCCAATTTTCTTATCAACATTTTTGTTAAAAGTAATGACTTCTTTATATTCCTGTAAATTCTTAAAATGCTCTTTACTTAAAATTTCCAAGTCTTCCCAGAATCGTTCAATCTCACGAGCATAATTATCTTTGTGACCTTTAACAATATTTTTGATACGTTCTTCAACATTCTTATTATCTTTAGAAACTTCTGCGTTTTTTAAATTTTCAACTAAGCTTGGAATTTGTGTTTTAATTTCTTCAATTTTTTTTAAATAACTCTTGGCTTGTTCATTAAACCCAATATTTGAAACTTTTTCTTCAAACCATGATTCTAGTTTCTCTAAGTCTACTTTTTCTATTTCCAGAACTTTTTCCGAAGCAAACAAACTTTTTAAAAATTTAAACATACTGTTCTGGGGAGTTGGGTTTATTTAAAGATTTCTGGTTTTGACTGATTTATTGCTTTTAAGCAAGAAATTTTTTAAACATTCGCCCAAACTAAAGTTATTATGAAAATTAAAGAATTTTGCCAAGAGTATTCTACTTGTCCTGTATCATTTTATGACCTTGCTTGTGAGGTTGATGAGTTGGTTGAAGAAATTATTAATTTCAACGTTTCCGGTATTAAGGAAGAATTTGCTGATGTGATAGTTTTTGTACAGATGTGGTTATGGAATAAATTAAATTTAAATGGTAAATTGTGGAAATTAGGTGAGAAATCATTTGATAAATTTATCAGGAGAAGAGCAGTCTGGGAACAAATTTATCAATATTTCGATATTAAAGAGAAGTGTGTGATTTGCAAGAATTATACTAAACTTCATAAAATTGTTAGCCATTTGAAGAAATTTGGAATTAATAAAAAACATTCTCTACAAGCTTATCGTAAAATAGTATTAAATGGCTTTTCTGTCGCAATCTTTATATAATTCTGCCTTTAAAGCATTCTTATGAAAACAGACAATAAAAAAACTATCATCACTGCAGCACTTCCTTATGCTAATGGGCAGATTCACATCGGTCATTTATTAGAATATATTCAGGCGGATATTTTTACAAGATTCTTAAAATCAATTGGACAAGATGCCTTGTACATTTGTGCTTCGGATATGCACGGAACTCCTGTAGAGCTTAAAGCTAGAGAAGCGGGAGAAGATCCTGAGAAATTTGCACTTAAAGTCTGGAAAGATCATCAAAAAGATTTTGCTTCTTTCTTGATTAAATTTGATAATTATCACAAAACTCATTCTTCTGAAAATAAAGAACTTGCAGAATTTTTCTTTTCCGAACTAAAAAAGAAAGATTTGATTTATAGAAAGAAGATTGATGTTATTTTTTGTGATAAATGCGAAAGATCTCTTCCTGATAGATTTGTTCGAGGAACATGTCCAAACTGTACTACTTTAGATCAATATGGTGATGTCTGTGAAAGTTGTGGTTCTGTTTTAAAAGGAGTTGATTTGATCAATCCTAAATGTTCTTTATGTGGTTCTACTCCAAAAATTAAAGAGAGTGAACATTACTTTTTCAAACTATCAAAACTATCTAAAAAACTTGAAACTTGGATTAATGACAAAGAAAGTGAGATTCAACCCGAAGTTAAGAATTGGTTAAAAGGATGGTTAAAAAAAGGCTTAGAAGACTGGTGCATCTCTAGAGATTCTCCTTATTTTGGTTTTGAAATTCCTGGTTCTAAGGAAGAGACTGGTGAGGTTAAGTATTTCTATGTTTGGTTGGACGCTCCAATTGGATACATCTCTTCAACAAAAAATTATTGTGATACTTTAAAGAAAGACTGGAAAGATTACTGGTACTCTGGCCAAATTTATCATTTTATTGGTAAGGACATTGCTTATTTCCATTACTTATTTTGGCCAGCAATGTTGATGGAACTTGGCATTCCTGTTCCTAAATTAACTGCTCATGGTTTCATTACTGTTAACAATGAAAAAATGAGCAAATCTCGTGGAACATTCTTTACTGCTAAAGACTTCCTGAAACTGTACAATCCTGAAGCGCTTAGATTTTACTATGCTTCACATTTGGATAGAAAAGTTGTTGATGTGGATCTTAACTTTGAAGATTTTAAGGCGGTAATTAACAATGTTTTAACTGGTAATCTTGGAAACTTTTGTTATCGGGTTTTAACTTTTGCAGAAAAGAATTATGGGAAGATTGATTCAATTGCTGATGATAAAGAATTGCTTAAGAAAGTTAAACAACTAATTCAAGACATTAAACAAGATTATTTGAATCAAGAATTTAAATTAGCCGTTAAGAAAATTTTACAAGTTGCAGACTTGGGTAATGCTTACTTCCAACAATCTGAGGTGTGGAAAGATAAAGATTCTGAAGAAAGTAAAGCCAAGGTTGGACTTTGTATTAATTTAGCAAGGGGATTAGCAATTTTAGTTGATCCAATTATTCCAGAATTCAGTCAGAAGGTTTATTCTGCTCTTGGTGAAGAGGATTTAGATTGGTCAGATCTTGGCTTTGAATTTAAAGGCAAATTAAAGAAACCAAAAATTTTGGTGGAAAAAATTGAAACTGTTCCTGAAGCCAGTAAATTTCCATTAAACATGGCTGTTGGTCAGATTAAAGAGGTTAAGGACCATCCTAATGCTGACTCTCTTTACTTAATGAAAGTTGATTTGGGCCAATATGGAATGAAACAAGTAGTTGCTGGGTTAAAAAAATCTTTATCTCCTGATGTTCTTTTGGAAAGAAAAGCTGTTTTCTGTATCAACATGAAACCTGCAAAATTACGTGGAGAATTATCTGAGGCAATGGTTTTTGCAGCTGATGATCATGAAAATGTTGCTCTGTTAAATGCAGTTAAAAGCAATGTTGGTGATGAAGTTTCTTTTGAAAGTATGGAAAATGATTCTTCGGAAATAACTTTTGATCAGTTTAAAAAAGTAAAGATTGTAGTGAAGTCTGGCTTGGTTTATTTTAACAATAAAAAGTTAAGTAGCAAAACTGAAGACATTTCTGTAGATGGTGTTAAGGAAGGAACTCGGATATATTAAGCACGCTATTATATACTAAAAGTCCAAAAAACCAAATATTTTGGACTTTGGTATATACCAAAATTATTTGACTTCTATTCGACGTTTAATAATTTTTAGTATATAAAGCAAAATCCAAACCTTTATATATCCACAAATATTTTCTTTATATTAAATAATGGTAACAAAAAGTGGTGGTGTTGTTAGATATAGTTCTAGTAGCCCGTTTTCTGGTAAGAGAGGTCAAGTTACTGTATTCATAATTATTGGAATCGTAATCCTTTTTGCATTTGCTGGTATTATGTACTTTACTCAAACTTTTACCAAAGATTCTATTGATGCTGCGGGAGATCCAATTCTGTCTAGTGTTCCTCAAGAATTTCAAACTGTAAACTCATTTACTGAGAATTGTATCTTTCAATCTGGTAAAAAGGGCTTATTAGTTCTTGGCCAACAAGGTGGTTATATTCATCCTGAAGTTGTTGGTAAATATTCACCATCAAACCCTGTTGAGTCTGATGGAATTAACTTACAACCTTTAAACGTGCCTTATTGGCATTACAACGTTCTTCCAACTGAAAGTAATGAAGTTCAATTTTCTTCTTTAAAACCAGAATTATATTATCGGAATGATAACCAACTTAGTATTGAAGCTCAACTTTCTAGGTATGTTGAAGAAAATTTAGATTCTTGCTTAAATGATTACAAAGCTTTTGCATCACAAGGATTTGATTTTGGATTTGAACCTTCTTTGAGAAAAGTTGAAGTTACTATTGGTGATGAAACAGTTAATTTCTTGATGACTATGCCTCTAGTAGTTTCAAACCCAAATGCTGAACATACTATTGAACAGTTTTATGTTAAAATTCCCTTGAAATTGAAACATCTTTATGGGGTTGCTGAAGATATTGCTGGTGCAGAAAAGAATTTTACTTTTGTTGAAAATATGGCTGCTGAGTTAATTCAAATTTATGGCCATGCCGACATAGATAAGCTTCCTCCAACGGACGCAACAACATTCGAAGACATTAGTTACTTGCAGTGGGACTCTGATCTTGTTAAGGGTAAGTTTGAGCAAGCTTTAGTTACCAACGTTCCTATGTTGAGATATATGAATTCAAATAACTTTCATCGTTATGAATATCCTGTAACTGATTTAAGTGCAGTTTATCAAAGAACTTATGATAATATGATTATTCCTTTAGAGAACGGCGAAGGATTAGACATTAACTTTGACTATTTTGGTTGGAATACTCATTTAGATATTAATGAAGGTGAAGATAGTATCAAGCCAAATAGCTTTTTCCTTAAAAGTCCTTTACCTTTAATCCCCTTCTCATTTAGTATGCAACAATATTACA
>Ga0233431_1004664_pt1 | contig 14365 bp, 14 predicted proteins | sample SI_118_April2016_FD_179867 | JGI IMG/M metagenome (GOLD analysis project Ga0233431, IMG submission 179867) | Seawater microbial communities from Saanich Inlet, British Columbia, Canada - SI_118_April2016_200_MG | ecosystem: Environmental > Aquatic > Marine > Inlet | place: Canada: British...
TAACGCTAAAGCGCTACACGAAGCCGCGCGGGTCCCCCCTATGGACTACCGGGACAACCTCCACCGTGCCAAAAGGGGGGTCAATATTGGACGCCGATAGGGGGTCAAAGTTCAATGCCGATTGACACGCAGACGGTATATCTCACATCTCTCGGTTAAATCGAGGTGGTTGTAAGTCTGTTCCATTGCATACCCAGCATAGCTGAGTGTTGCACTTCGTTTCGGAATCTAGCCGTTGCAGAATTTGAAATGGACAAAAGCCAAGTTTATTCGGGAAAGCGTACAAAACGTTATGCCTCGAACGGAACCGTACATTAGGAATGCGCGGGTGAATGGGGCAATAATTGATGAGATGCGAAAAGTAAGAAATGTTTTGGCGCATAACACCGCTAGCGCAAAGTCTGATTATAGGAGTGTTGTTCGGCAAGTGTACGGTGCGCGGATAAATATTTCGGCGGGGGCGTTTTTAACGTCAACGAGACGAAAAACCGTCTGCAATTTGAATAGGTATATGTCCTCCACCAGAATCGTTCTTTCGGATATTGTCAGTGGCAAGTAAAAAGTCGGGGACAGTATCCCTTGTTCAACCTGCCATCAATATCCCCCCGCTTTCCCGTGCCTCCCGTATTAATCACCTGAATTAGGGTGGAATAAGGTGACAGTTTATTTATTTACCAGTCACCGCCATCACCAAAACCTGATGGAATTAAGGGCTTAGCTGTTTTGCTGCGCGATGGCGGCTACGGGTCAATTCCAGCCGAAATGCGCAACCAAAAACATAGGCCGCTTTCCCTCTGAAAGCAGTCGATAACGTTGATTACGGTGTGATTACGGTGACAGTTTACTTTTGTGATTACGGTTGATTACGGTGACAGTTTACTTTTTAAAGAAGCCTCTTTGAAACCAGCGGGATCGAAGGGACATGTCCCTTCGCGGGCACGGGCGGAGCCCGGTCTTGTTTGTTTGATTTCGTTCAAGCGCCACTAAGGCTGCACTCCCGCTTGGTCGTTAGTCACTGCGCTACGCTTCGTTCCGGGCTCGTTGGGGCGCGCCTCGCTGGTCGCCGGTTTGGTTGCGGGTCGATTCCGGCCGAAATGGGCAGCCTAAAAAACTGGCCGCTTTCCCGCTGAAAGCAGTCGATAACATCCGGAACGCCGGCTTGCCCCCTACCGACGGGTGGACTTCACTTGATGCCGTTTGTGGCGGCTATTTTTTCTTGGCTTTTTTGATTGTCTTTTTCGCCTTCTTGATGGTTTTTTTGGCCTTCTTGATGATTTTTTTCGATTTCTTGCCTGCCATTTCGACCCCCGTACTTAGTGCCTTGAAAGTGCAAGTTACATCATTTCAGGTTACTGAACCGAGTATGCCATCCCTGTCGCGCCACCTCAATACCCTCCGTCGCGATGACGGTGACGTGCATTTATCAGGGATCAAAGGGCCTGAGGCCCTTTGCGGGTACGGGCGGAGCCCGGTTTTGTTTGTTTGATTTCGTTCAAGCGTCCCTAGGGCTGCACTCCCGCTTGGTCGTTAGTCACTGCGCTTCGCTTCGTTCCGGCTGGTTGGGCAGCGCCTCGCTGGTGGCCGCGTTTTGATGGCCCTCGCCAGCCGTTTCTTGCGGTTCTTTTCCCGTCATGTCAGAATCAACTTTGCCGATGCGCGCCTCATGAGTGCGGTTGAATATGGGGGCGGTCGGGTGTCTGGAGAGCACGCATGAAATATGAGCATCTGCCCGGAGATCTGGTGACGGGCGTCGGGTCCATTGACCGGGACCACGACCAGCTTTTTTCGTTGGTCGAGTTGTTCCGGACGTGCAAGGCGGACCGGGATTTGGGTGTGCTCAGGACGGTGGTCGTGGGGTTGGTGGAATACACGGTCTATCATTTCAAAAGAGAAGAGATCGGCTTTGCCGCTTGTGGCTTCGGTGATGCGGCCAGCCACGAGAAGGAACACCGGCTTTTGGAGGAGACGGCGCTTCAGCTTCAGGATGATCTGGACCAAAAACCGGAGATTTTCGACGCCGGGAAGCTGGAGGAGGTAGACGGCTTTCTCATGGACTGGCTGGGCCACCACATCAGCGAGTCGGACATGGCTTTCAGGGAGGCTTTCTAGGCCTCGCCCGAAGTGATGAAGGCCATGGAAACGTTCTCGTTCGCCGGTCATCTGGCCGAGGGTGTGGATGATATCGACCCCTTGGGGGATATCCTGGGCGACGTGGAACAGGGCGGGGGGACGTAAAATTTATACCGAAAAGGAATGGGCATGGCATCGGGCGATCATTGTGTCGGAAATGGCTGCCTTCCGTCACATCATCCGCAGCCATTGCAAGAACATCGGAATAAGCCATGTGGAGCAAGCCGCGACCGGTGATCAGGCTTTGCAAACCATGGTGAATTGGGGGATTACGGAGACCCGGGAAACCAAGGACACCGGGGAGACCTCCATCGTCGTGGTGCATGACCTGGTGGGTGCCGAACCCATCGGCGCAAGGTTCGCCAAGGCCCTGAAGAAGGTCCGCGCCCGATTTCCAAATTCCGGTTTTGTCCCTGTCGTCATCGTGTTTGACGGAGAGGTGACGGTCCGGACCATCCATGCGTTCGCCGACGCAGGCGCCAACTACCTGTTGCGGATGCCCATCAGCGCCCAGGGTCTAATGAAGGGTATGCACATTGCCCTTACCCAGCCCAACGCCTTCAGGGAACGCGCCAACAAGTTGGAGCCCGCGTAACCTCCCTCTGTTTTTCAGGCAGCCGCCGGCGAATTCGCTCCGCTACGGTTGAACCACCGAATTTCCGTCCTTGATCCACATTCTGATGCCTTTGGTCAGGTTGTGGACTCGGGTGTATCCGGCCTGTTCGACCAGCACTTTGGAGAGCGAAGCCGAGCGGTTTCCGCTGCGGCAAACGAAGATGACGGGTTCGTCGGGGGCAACCAATTCCCGGAAGGCGGCCGGGAAGGTTTGGATGAATTGGCCGTAGGGGCCAAAGGCGGTCAACATATTGCTGCCTTCGATGACGCCGGACTTCTTCCATTCTTCGGGAAGCCTGATATCGACGATTTTGACGCCTTGGCCGCGCAGGGCCTTGAGGGTTTCGTTGTCGATGTTGGTGACTTTGGGCTGGGCGGAGACCGCCAGCAGTTCGACCTCGAAGCGCAGGGTCGCATTGGCCGGTATGGGGCCGGTGCCCCTTGCGCCGTAACCCAGTTCGGGCGGGATGATCAGTTCGCGCTTGCCGCCGACCTTCATGCCCTTAACACCCTTGTCCCAGCCTTGAATCACGCGGCCCTGGCCCAGGACGAAGGCGAACGGTTGGCCCCGGTCCACACTGGAATCGAACTTGGTGCCATCGGTCAGCCAGCCCGTATAGTGGACGGAGACCCGCATGTCGTTCACGGCCTCGGCGCCGGTTCCAACGGTTATGTCGTTGATCTCAAGTTCAGCGGCCTGGGCGGACGCAACGAAAACCGACAGCATCATCAGCGCGGCACAGAAAAAACTCACTTTTTTGGCAATCGACAAATTCACGTCAAAACTCCATTGGATGATTGATCTGAAAGGGGATTTTACGCATCAAGAAACGAGGTTCCGTGGGCCAGCGGGGCGATTCCCAGATGCGCGGCGATGGTCTGCCCGATGTCGGCGAAGGTTTCGCGTGGGCCGATGGATTTTGGCGCGAGGCCGGGGCCGAAGGCGATGACGGGGACGTTTTCGCGGGTGTGGTCTGTTCCCTGCCATGTGGGGTCGCAACCGTGATCGGCGGTGATGATGGCGATGTCGCCCGGCTGCATGGCGCTCATTATTTCGGGCAGGCGGGCGTCGAAGTGTTCGAGCGCGCCCGCGTAACCGGGAACGTCGCGCCGGTGGCCGTAATGCATGTCGAAATCGACGAAATTGGTGAAGATCAGGCTACGTTCGCCCGCGTCATTCATGGCTTTCAGGGTGGCGTCGAACAGGGCGTCGTGGCCGTTGGCCTTGACCTCAAACGTGGTTCCAAGGTGGGCGTAGATGTCGCCGATCTTGCCGATGGCGTAAACCTTGCCGCCGGCTTCCACTAGCCGGTCCAACAGGGTGGGGGCGGGCGGCGGCGTGGCGTAGTCGCGCCGATTTCCCGTGCGCACAAATTCGGCCCGCGTATCGCCGACGAAGGGGCGCGCGATGACCCGGCCGATCTCGTGGTCGTCCACCAGCCGCCGGGCGATCTCGCAAATCTCATACAGGCGGTCCAGCCCGAAATGGGTTTCGCTGGCGGCGATCTGATAGACGCTGTCGGACGACGTGTAGACGATGGGTTTGCCGGTCGCCACGTGCTCTTCGCCCAGTTCGTCGATGATTTGCGTGCCGGACGCGTGGCGGTCGCCGAGAATGCCCGGCACCCCGGTTTCGCGGATAAAGGCCTGCGTCAATTCCGGCGGAAACGAGGGGCAGGTGTCGGGGAAGTACCCCCAGTCAAAATCGACCGGAACGCCTGCGATTTCCCAATGGCCGCTGGGCGTGTCCTTGCCGCGGCTTTGTTCGGCGGCAAAGCCGTAAAGGCCGGTGCCCGTGCGCACATTGCCGAGTCCGGGCGGGAAATGCCCCGTGCTGGCTTTGGCCGCCAGACCAAGGCCGAGGTTTTCCAGATGGGGCAGCCGGAGAGGGCCTGAACGGCCGCCGTCCACATCGGCACTGCCGGCGGCGCAGGCTTGGGCGATATGGCCCAGGGTGTCCGACCCCACGTCACCGAAGGTTTCGGCGTCGGCGGCCGCGCCGATACCAAAGGAATCCATCACCAGAATGAGCGCGCGGGTCATGTGTCGGCCCGGCCAATGCGCTGAATAACCACCGGGGACGAGGAGGGCGCTTCGTTGCCCACGGAAATCGCCGATTTGAGGCTATCGGCGGCCCTATCGAAGGAAGCCTTGTCGCGGGCATGGACGAAGGCCAGCGGGTGCCCGGCATCGACCTCTTCGCCGATGGCGCACACGTCGGAAAGGCCGACGGCGGGGTCGATGATATCGTCCGCGCGCCGCCGCCCGCCGCCCAATTCAACGATGGCGACGCCAACGGCCCGCGTGTCCATGGAAATGACGACGCCCGGATGATCGGCGAATACGGGGCGCACCGTGGAGACGGCGGGCAGGTAGTCGCCCGGGCGCTCCATCAGGCCGGCGGGGCCACCCAGATCGGCGACCATGCGCGCAAAGCGCTCGCACGCAGCACCGCTGTCCAGTGATTTTTGCAAACGTCGGCGGGCCTCGGTCGTGTCCTTCGCGATGCCGCCCAGCATCAGCAATTCCGCCGACAGGGCCATGGTCGCCTCGTGCAAAGCGGGATCACGCCTTTCGTCCGTCAGGTACTGGATGCATTCCATGACTTCGAGAGCGTTGCCCGCGTCGCGTCCCAACACCTGGTTCATGTCGGTAATCAGGGCCGATGTGGCAAGGCCCGCGCCGTTGGCCACGGAAACGATGCTTTGCGCCAGATCGACGGCCATCTCCATGGATGATGCGAACGCGCCGGAACCGGTTTTGACGTCCATGACCAGACCGGTCAGACCGGCGGCCAGCTTTTTAGACAGGATCGAGGCGGTAATCAGGGGGATCGATTCCACCGTCGCCGTCACGTCGCGAATGCCATACAGGCGGCGGTCAGCCGGGGCCAGATCCTCGGTCTGGCCGATGATGGCGCAGCCCGCCGAAGCGACCACCTTGCGAAATGTTGCCAGCGTCGGCGCGGTGTCGTAACCGGGAACGGTGTCCAATTTATCGAGCGTGCCGCCGGTGTGGCCCAGTCCGCGGCCCGAAATCATGGGCACGAAACCGCCGCACGCGGCGATCATCGGGGCCAGCAGCAGGCTGACCTTATCGCCGACGCCGCCCGTGGAATGCTTGTCGAGAACGGGTCCGTTCAGGCGCGAGGTCGCCCAGTTCAGAACCGAGCCAGAGTTCATCATCTCGCGGGTCAGGCTGACGGTTTCGTCCCGGACCATGCCACGCAGGAACACGGCCATGGCGAAGGCGGCGGCCTGCCCCTCGCTGATGGAATTATCGGTGATGCCGCGAACAATGAAGGCGATCTCGTCCGTGCTCAGGGTTTCGCCGTCGCGCTTCTTGCGAATGACCTCTTGTGGCAGCATGGCCTTACCCCCCGCTGGTGTAGCCCAATAGGTCGTCAAGCAGGCCGCTGGCTCCGAAACGGAAGGTTTCCGGGGTTGCCCAGCCGGGCCCCATGATCTTGTCGGCAACGTCCAGATAGCTTGCGGCGTCTTCAAGGGTGCGGATGCCACCGGCGGCCTTGAAGCCGATCGCGCGGTCCGTCTCGCGAATGACGCCAAGCATGGCTTTCGCTGCGGCGATGGTGGCCGACACTTCGACCTTGCCGGTCGAGGTCTTGATGAAATCGGCGCCGGACGCAATGGCGTCGCGCGAGGCGGCGATGATGTTTTCGGTGGTTTGCAGAATGCCGGTTTCCAGAATGACTTTCAGGTGGGTGGTGTCGCCACATGCGGCCTTGCACGCGGCGACCAGCTTGCAGGCGCCATCTCGGTCTCCCGCCAGCCACGCTGTGTAGGGCAGAACCACGTCGACCTCGTGCGCGCCGTCGGCCACCGATTTGCGGGTTTCGGCGACGGCGCGCTCCACATCGGTCGATCCGTGCGGAAAGTTGGCGACCGTGGCCACGCGCACGCCGTTATCGCCCAGTTCGGCACGGCTGAGGGCCACGAACGGCGACCACACGCAAACAGCGGCCACATTCGCGCCCTTGTGCTCGGTGCGGGCGCAAAGATCGATCACGTCGCGCTCGACGCAATCGTCGTTCAGGTTGGTCAGGTCCAAAAGGCCCAGCGTGCGCAGAGCGACGGCGCGTTTATCCATGACTGATTTCCTCCAATACGCCCTCCAGAACCCGGACCAGATCGGCCGCACCCTCGGCCGACTTGGCCATGCTCATCTCGTGCGAAAGCGCTGCCTCCCCCATCCCGGCAGCCGGGTTGGCAATGATGGAAACGGCGGCGACGCGCATTCCCAGCCACCGTGCGATCAGAACCTCGGGGACCGTGGACATGCCCACGGCGTCGGCTCCCAGGACCCTGGCGGCGCGGATTTCCGCCGGTGTTTCAAAGTTCGGTCCCGAGAACCAGATGTACGTTCCCTGGTGAAGGGTAACACCCAATTTGTCCGCCACTGACTTAAAGCATTGCTGTAAGTTTTTATCATAACCTTCTGTCATATCGACAAAACGTTCGTTTCCACCTTCGCCGATCAGAGGGTTCATTCCGGCGTAGTTGATGTGATCGGTGATCATCATCAGACTTCCGGGACCGGCCTCGGGCCGCAGAGAGCCCGCCGAATTCGTTAGAATGACGGTTTCACAGCCCAGTTCCGCCAGGGTGTGCATGGGCGGCTTCATGGCGTCGGCCAGACCGTTTTCGTAGTAATGCGTGCGTCCCTGCATGATGGCCACCGCCACACCCGACAGACGGCCCAGCACCAGCGACCCGGCGTGGCTTTGGACGGTGGGAACGGGGAAGCCGGGCAGTTCGGAGTAGGGGATCGTAACGCTGTCTTCAACGGCGTCGGCCACGGCCCCCAGACCGCTTCCCAGCACCATGGCCACGGACGGCTTCAGGTTTTGCGTGCGTTCGCGGATGATGCGGGCGCTTACGTCGAATTTCCCGTTCATTTCAGGTTCTCCGGTCCGAAAGAATGGGGCAGAAGATCGCCCAGCGTGGTCGTCAGGCGAACACCCTCGGGTCCGCAAACGTGGATGGGCAGGTCCGCATTCGCGAATTCGCGGAACCTTTGGCGGCAACCGCCGCAGGGCGTGCAAAGCTCGCCACCACCTCCGGCGACGGCGACTTCGACGATTTCGCGTTCACCGGCCATGATCATCGCCGATATGGCCGAGACCTCGGCACACCACCCTTGCGGATAGGCTGCGTTTTCGATGTTGCATCCCGAATAGATGCGCCCCGAACGACCGCGCACCGCTGCGCCGACGGAGAAGTTGGAATACGGCGCATAGGCCCGTTCCATCGCCTCCTGCGCGGCTTTGACGATTTCCGTCATTTTTAATGTTCCTTGATGTACGGAACGCCGTCGGCTTTGGGCGGGATCGCCTTGCCTATGAAGCCCGCCAGAAGAACGACGGTTAACACATAGGGAAGGGCCTCGATGAACTGTACCGGAATATTGCCGAATATCGGTAATTCGACGCCTTGAACGCGGATGGCGACGGCTTCGAGAAAGCCGAAAAGAAGGCAGGCCAGCATGGTCGGGACCGGTTTCCACTTGCCGAAGATCATGGCGGCAAGCGCGATGTATCCTTTGCCCGCGGTCATGTCGCGAACGAAAGACGCGCCCATGGCGGTGGAAAGATAGGTGCCCGCGATGCCGCAAAGGATTCCGCAGATGATGACGGCGCGATAGCGCAGGAAAAAGACCGAAATTCCCGCCGTATCGACGGCCTGCGGATTTTCGCCAACGGCACGAAGGCGCAGTCCGAACCGCGTTTTAAACAGCATCCAGTAGATGAAAGGCACGGCAAGGAACGCGGCATAGACGATCAGGTTGTGGCCGCTCAGCAGTTCGGAATAGAGCTGGCCGAGTACGGGCACATCGGCCACCGCTTCGGCGCCCGGCCATTCCAGGGGCATGAAGCGCCCCTCATGGGGCAATTGCGGGGTCGATCCGCCCTGCGAGAACCATTTTGCGCCAAGAACGATGGTCAGGCCCGATACAAAGATGTTGATGGCCATTCCCGACACGATGTGATTTCCGGCGTGCGTGATGCAGGCAAATCCGTGGATCAGAGCCAGCAGCACGGACACGCCGATACCGGCGCAAAGTGCGATCCAGGCCGATCCCGTCAGGGCCGCGACCGAGGCGGCGGCAAAAGCAGCGCCCAGCATCTTTCCCTCAAGACCGATATCGATGACGCCCGAGCGTTCGGACACGAGGCCGGCCAGCGCCGCCAAAATCAGTGGTGTGGAAACGCGCATGGTTGCGTCAAGAACAAGAACGAAAAGGGTGAAGTCTTCCATATTCCGATCCCAGCCCTTTACTCTGCCGCAGCCGCAGCTGAGCGGCGTGGCGTTAACCAGCGGAATACAGCCTCGACCTGGGGCTTGAACATGAATTCCAGCGCACCGGCGAAGATAATCACGAGACCCTGAATAACGATGACCAACTCCCGCGTTATGGTCGGGATTTCAAACGACAACTCGGCGCCGCCCTGATAAAGCGCGCCGAAAAGAATTGCTGCCAGACAAACGCCAACCGGATGGCTGCGGCCCATGAGCGCCACGGCGATGCCGACGAAACCGTATCCGCCCGAAAAATGCAGAAGCAGGCGGTGGTGGTAGCCCATGATCTCGTTGAGCCCCAAAAAACCGGCCAGTGCGCCTGAAATGCACATGGTGATGATGATGCTCTTGGTTTCGGAAATCCCGGCATAGCTTGCGGCCGTGGGGTTGGTGCCCACCGTCCGCATGGCATAGCCCCAACGGGTATGCCACACGTAACCCCAGACCAGAACGCAGCAAACCAGGGCCCAAAGGAACGACAGGTTCCATGGCGACGCGGCGAACTTGATGCCCAACCAGCCCAGGGCTTCGTGGACGGGAGGAATTCCCGCTTCGGCGAACTCGCGGCTTTGGGGGTGCATGGAGCCCGGCTCGATCAGAACGTTGACCAGCAGATAGACCATGACCGACGAAGCGATGAAATTGAACATGATGGTCGTGATGACGATGTGGCTGCCGCGCTTGGCTTGCAGATAGGCCGGGATAAAGGCCCACGCCGCGCCGAACAGCGCCGCTCCGATCATGCACAAAGGTATCAAAACGATCGGCGGCAGAAAGCCGAATTGCAGGCCGACCAGGGAAATTCCCAAACCGCCGATATAGGCCTGACCTTCGCCGCCAATGTTGAACAACATGCAGTGAAACGCCATGGAGACCGCAAGGCCCGTAAAAATGAAGTTGGTCGCGTAAAAAAGCGTGTAACCGATGGCCTCTTCAAACCCGAACGCGCCCCAGATCAGAATCTGCACCACCTCCAGCGGGTTCTCGCCAATGATCAGAACGACCAGACCGGACACCAGAAAGGCTGCGATCAGATTGACGATGGGCAGAACGACGACGTTCGCCCAGCGCGGAATATCTGATCCGATGGGCCCGGCCATTACGCAACCTCCAGGTCGGTTGGTTCGATGCCGGCCATCATACAGCCGAGTATCCGTTCGGTGGCGTCGGCGGGTGACACTTCACCCATGATTTGACCGTCGAACATGACAAGGATGCGATCGGAAAGGGACATGATTTCGTCCAGCTCAACCGACACCAGCAACACCGCTTTTCCGGCGTCGCGCATTTCGATCAAACGCTTGTGTATGAATTCGATGGCGCCGATATCGACGCCGCGCGTCGGCTGTCCGACAAGAAGGATATCCGGGTCGCGGTCGATTTCGCGGGCCAGCACAATTTTTTGCTGGTTGCCGCCCGAAAAATTGCCGGTTACCAGGTTGGGGTCTTTCGGACGAACATCGAAGGCTTCCATTCTGCGCACCGAATCATTGATGACCGTGGGTCGGTCGATGATCGGTCCCCGACTGTACTTTTCGTCGTTGTGGTAGCCCAGAATTGACGATTCCCACGCTTCGAACGGGATCACCAGGCCCATTCGCTGGCGGTCTTCCGGCACGTGGGCCATGCCCAATGTGCGCACGTCCGCGGCGCCGTGCGGCGGCCCGCCGACGAAGGGCTTTCCATTTAGCAGAATTTTCCCGCCCGTAATCTTCGTGATTCCCGAAAGGGCGGCCAGCAAATCGCTCTGCCCGTTTCCCGACACCCCGGCGATACCGACAATTTCACCGGCGCGGACGTTGAAACTAACGCCCTTTACCCGGACGACGCCAAGTTTGTCGGTTGCCGTCAGGTTTTCGACTTCGAGGACGGCCCGATCGGGCGAGGCCTCACCCTTTTCCACCCGCAACAACACCTTGCGCCCGACCATGAGCTCGGCCAGCTCGTCGGTGGAGGTCTTGGCGGTTTCCCGGTGGGCGACCATTTCACCCTGGCGCATGACCGAAACGGCGTCCGTAATGGCCATGATTTCGCGCAATTTGTGGGTAATCAGGATGATCGTCTTTCCCTGATCCTTCAGGGCGTTGAGAATGCGGAAAAGATGATCCGCTTCCTGCGGCGTCAACACGCCGGTGGGTTCGTCCAGAACCAGGATTTGAGCGCCCCGATAAAGCGCCTTCAAAATTTCAACACGCTGTTGAAGGCCGACCGGCAGATCGCCGATAAGGGCGTCAATGTCGACTTCCAGCTCGTATTCGCGCTCCAGCCGGTTCAACTCAATGCGGGCCTTATCAACGCCCGCCTTCAAAAGCGCGCCGCCCTCGGCCCCGAGAATGATGTTTTCAAGAACCGAGAACGTGTCCACCAGCATGAAATGCTGGTGGACCATTCCGATACCGGCATCGATGGCGTCTTGCGACGCCTGGATTTTTAACTTCTCGCCGTTGACGAAAATCTCCCCCGCGTCGGCTTTGTAAAAGCCGTAGAGGATGCTCATCAGCGTAGATTTTCCAGCGCCGTTTTCGCCGACAATACCGTGAACGCTCCCGGCGGAAACGTTCAGGTGAATATCCTTATTGGCGTGAACGGCGCCGAAGCTCTTATCGATGCCGACGAGCTCGATGGCGGGCGCTACATTGTTTTCGCTCATGTACTCACCCAACCAGCGAAACCCGTTCAATTGGCGTACAGATGCCCGTTAGTAGGGGCACTTGCTGTCGGCCATGTAGTCATGGACGACGACCTTGCCGCTGACGATTTCCTGCGTCGCTTTTTCCACGGCCGCCTTCATGTCGGCGGAAACCAGCTTCGCATTGTTGTCGTCAAGCGCCCAACCGACACCGTCTTCCTTGAGACCCAGAGCCGAAAAACCAGGCTTCCAGGTGCCGTCTTTGACCGCCTTGAAAGTGTTGTAGGCGGCAACGTCGACGCGTTTCAGCATGGACGTCAGAACCGAACCCGGATGCAGGTGGTTTTGGTTGGAATCAACGCCGATGCCCAGTTTTCCAGCGTCGGCTGCGGCTTGCAGCACGCCGATACCGGTTCCGCCGGCCGCGTGATAAACCACGTCCGCGCCACGGTCGAACTGCGACTTGGCAAGCTCGCCGCCCTTAACAGGGTCGCTCCAGGCTGCGCCCGTCGAACCGGTCATGTTCTGGAAGACGTCCATCTTGGCGTTGACATGCTTCACGCCGCCCACATAACCGCAGGCGAATTTGCGAATCAGCGGAATGTCCATTCCGCCGACGAAACCGACCTTGCCGCTTTTCGCCGACATGGCGGCCAGAATTCCGACCAGGAACGAGCCTTCGTGTTCCTTGAATACGATGGACTGCACGTTCGGCAGATCGACGACCATATCGATGATCGCAAAACGCACCTTCGGGAATTCCTTGGCGACTTTCTCAACGGCCGCAGCCTGTGAGAACCCGACGGCCAAAATGGGATCGATGCCACGGCGCGCGAAGTTGCGCATGGCCTGTTCGCGCTGCGAGTCGTTGGCGATTTCGAAGCCGCGATACTCGATGCCGAATTCCTTCTTGAATTTTTCAGCGCCGTTGTAGACGCCTTCGTTAAACGATTTGTCGAACTTGCCGCCCAGATCGTAAATGATGCCCGGCTTAATGTCCGCCGCCACGGAAACGGCCGCCGACATGCAGAGCGCGACGGCAGTAAGGGAAAGAATCTTTTTCATTTGATAGCCTTTCTGTTGCATGCGTCTCCCGTTTCGCGATGACGCCGGGAGACGTCCTGAATTCTTTTGAGCGTTAAAACATACCCCGATTGTGCGGTTTTGTCGTTACGGTTTCCAGCCCTGCAGGCCGTCCAGCTTCTTCTGGCGCTGCTCTTCGCGGCTGAATTTGTAGCTGTGGCCGAAGGCTGCCGATTCCCACGATCCGTAGGTGGGGTTGCTTAACATGATCCACTGTTTTCCCCATTTGGACCTGTTTTCTTCCCAAAGTGCGAGGCGTTCTTTAGGGCTGCCTTTATAGCCGTCCACGAAATCGCCGAAGTTGTCACCGATCAGCAGAAGAACACGGTAGTCCTTGGTGACATGGGCGCGACGCACGCCTTTCTTGGAGGACGCCCATTCCTTGCGTTCTTTTTTGAGCAGCACCGTATCGACATTGCCACCCATGGGATAACCAAACTTCTCAAGGTTCTTGCGGGTCGCCTCTTCCAGGTCGCCCGTGCGATTGGAGACGTAAAAAACCTTCACGCCTTTGGAGTCCGCATACTTCGTGAACGCCAGCGACCCCGGAATGACCCGCGAAGTGACCGAATTTACGAAAGGTCCCCAAGTCTTGGAACTGAACGTCTTGTCGTTCAACACCATCCATGCCTGAAACATCGAGTTGTCGAGAACGGTTTCGTCGACATCGAGGATGACGGCAGGCGGCAGGCCTTGGTAATTGCCGGTCTGTTCAACCGGCGCGGCGGTCCAGTTCTTGTCGGCAAGGGCCTGATCAAGCTGGAGCGTCGCCAACTGGTACGCGGCCAAGGCGTTGGCCTTGAACTCAATGGAATTCTGCGTCCAGTAGGTGGAATTGAGGTTATCGTTGGGTTTGACGTCGGCGGCCATCGCGGGCGATGCCGCTATGGCGGCGGCCAAGCCCACGAACAATATTTTTCGCATTGCCCGTCCCTCCCGGTTCGAAATCAGAGACGCAATTTTTGCATAGGCCAAACACCTTCACAATGACGGTTTTGCCCAAATTCCCGTCCAAATTGCCAATCCATCCCCATCGGTCGGGAATTGTCCACAGGCTGGGGCCGATCATCCCTCGACCATCGCGATTTCAACTCATAGAATATTGTGTCCGGCGGGAACGGCTGGTTGGTATTTTCGGCCCATCGTCGGCGTAGCACCGAACGAAATTCTGGGGAGATGAAAATATGATCATCATGACTCGTCGCTGGCTGCTCGCGCTGGTCGCAGCGGTTGCGATGGTTGCGGCGTCTATGGTTTCTCTTGGCGCCGCGCCGACCAAGGTGACTTTCCTTCACACGAACGACGTATACGAAATTTCGCCCAGTGGCGGGCAGGGCGGTTTGGCCGAACTGATGACGCTTCTACGCAAGGAACGCGCCGCAGCCGACCATGCCATCACCACGTTCGGCGGCGATCTGATTTCGCCGTCCGTGATGTCCGGGCTGACCAAGGGCGCGCAGATGATTGACGTCTTTAACGCCATTGGCGTCGATGTGGCGGTGCCGGGCAACCATGAGTTCGATTTCGGCCCCGAAGTTGCGGCAAAGCGCATGGGTGAGTCGAAATTCCCGTGGCTGGCCGCGAATGTTTC
>Ga0233431_1004666_pt1 | contig 14364 bp, 11 predicted proteins | sample SI_118_April2016_FD_179867 | JGI IMG/M metagenome (GOLD analysis project Ga0233431, IMG submission 179867) | Seawater microbial communities from Saanich Inlet, British Columbia, Canada - SI_118_April2016_200_MG | ecosystem: Environmental > Aquatic > Marine > Inlet | place: Canada: British...
AAAAATACGAGGACAGGGACCGTACGTTCAGAAACGCGAATATTATTGTCGAGGAGGTCGGAAGGCTCGAGCAGCTTCTGACAAATGTCCTTGATTTCTCAAAACCGACTGTTCCGGAAAAAGAACTGACCGACATTCATGAGATTATCATGAAAACATTGAATATTTTCGAGAGTGTAATCGATTCGAAAAATATTACGATTGTTCAGAATTATACGGACGAAAAACTCCGCGCCGAGTTTGATCCGGCAAAGATCAAACAGGTTCTGATCAATATTATCCAGAATGCCCTCAATGCGCTGGATGAGGGTGGATCGCTGAGAATAAGCACCTATACGGCGGAAAATGATCTCGGTATCAGGATCGAGGATGACGGTTCCGGGATTTCTGAGGATGATTTCGATAAGATTTATGAGCCGTTTTACACGACGCGCGGCAGAGGCACGGGGCTCGGGCTTTCGATCTCGAGGATGATTATCCGGAACCATGACGGGAATATCTCAATTTACAGCAAAGAAGGAGAAGGAACGACGGTCAATATATTGCTCCCCATGAATTAATCGGAGGTGATTTGAGTAATGGCAGGATACAAATTACTTGTTGTAGACGATGAGAAGAATAAGGGACTTTTGTATGAGCAGGAACTTGAGGATGAGGGATATGAGGTCGATATCGCCATTTCGGGTGTCGAGGCGCTTGAAAAATTTAAAATGAACTCCTATGACCTCGTGATTCTCGATATCGGAATGCCCGAAATGGACGGGCTTGAGACTCTGGGGCGTTTGGTTGCGATCGACAACAGTATTCCGGTTATTATCTATACCGCGTTCCCCTCGTTTAAAGAAAATTTCATGAGTTGGGCTGCTGAGGCGTATGTCGTGAAATCGATGGACCTCGGAGAGCTCAAGCTCAAGATCAAAGAGGTGCTCGGTGAATAAAACCGCAATCCAAAAGGATCCGCAATGTCAGAGTTGAGAAAAGATCCCGTTACCGGACGCTGGGTTGTCATTGCGACCGAACGCGGGAAACGTCCCACGGATTATGCCTCGTCCGAACAGCGGAGCGAATCTGCGAATTGCCCATTTTGCGAGGGTTCGGAGCACATGACTCCGCCGGAGGTCTATGCCGTCCGGGACCAAAACACGCTTCCCGATACCAAAGGATGGAACATTCGTGTCGTGACAAATAAATTCCCGGCACTGCGCCCGGAAGGCACGCTTACACATGAACGCCGCGGCATTTTTGAACGGCTGGACGGTATCGGCGCCCATGAAGTTATCATTGAGACCACCGGACATTTTGATTATATACAGGACCGTACAAACGAATCGCTGATACGGCTGATTGATACCTACCGGCTTCGTCTGGAGGCTCTGATGCGGGACGACCGTCTTATGTATGCCCAGCTGTTTAAGAACAAGGGCGAGCTGGCCGGCGCATCGCTTTCGCATCCGCACACACAGATAATAGCGACTCCCGTTGTCCCGAAATCGGTTGGTGACGCATTGAACGGTTCCCATTCGTATTTCGAGGCCGAAAAGCGGTGTGTGTTTTGCGATATTATCGGCGAAGAACGGAAATCAGGCGCACGAATTGTCTATGAGAACGACTCGTTTATTTCGTTTTGCCCGTATGCCTCACGGTTCCCATTCGAGATGTGGCTCGCGCCGAAACGGCACAAATCGAATTTCATATCCATAGACAGTGCGGAAACGGCCGCGCTTGCCGATTGTCTGAAAATCACCATGAAAAAACTTATGGCATCGCTCGGCGATCCGCAGTATAATATTGTATTGCATACAGTTCCGAATGCCGCCGCGGCTGGAGAATTTCCTGTCGGGATGGATGATTATTACCATTATCATTTTGAAATATTCCCCAAACTGACCAAGATCGCAGGATTCGAATGGGGAACCGGGATTCATATTAATCCCACACCGCCTGAGGACGCTGCGAAGTTTTTGCAAAATGCCGAAATCTGAAATGCGGGTATGGATTCTGCCGGAAACCGATCCTGTATGAGTACGTGTAAAGTGTATATTCAATAATTTATTTATTGCGAGTGAGAAATAGTGAAAATGTCTAAGACTGCGGAAAAAATACTGATTGCGGGAATTCTTATTATTATGTCGGGATGTGCGCCGCTGCATCTGACCGTGGACAAGAGGGAAATGTCGGTGGATGATGTCATCAGTTTATCGAAGATTGATCTGGATTCAGATATTATCATACTTCAGCTAGAGTCGACATATTCCAAATTCAGGCTCGATACGCAGGAGATATTACGGCTGAAAACCGCCGGTGTGGATGATGAAATTATCAAATACATGATTGAGACAACGAGCGATCCCGGACGTTTCAGTTGGGAATACCGCGATTCTCCGACCAACGAATCTTTTTACGGCTTTAACGGGTCCGGCTTATATTACGATAATACATATACTCATCAGAGAGGTCAGTTCGGAACCGTTCCGTATGTAAGCCCATATACATATCCGGTCAACATTCAGACCGATTTATTCAGACAGATAAATCAGGATAACGGGCGGAGTTTATTATACGATTCACAGCTTTTTCAGCATGATTCGCGTGAGCAAAGAAGCCGGACGAAATAATAACCATTTCGGTTTCCCTCCCCGTTAGGACATTATTTTGAGCAATGTTCGGGAATATAAGGAACTGTCGAATTGAATATTAGAAATTTGTTTTCACGGCGAAAAGCGCTTCGAATGCTCGGTCTCGGCGGTTTCTCAGGCGCCGGAACTGCTTTGCATGCCGAAACCGCGGGCGCTGCAGCTTCCCCTGAGAAATCCGACGCATTCGCCCTTGTCGGCGACCGCTGGCACAATCCCGATCTGATCAAAACCGCCCTGAACCGGACGCTTGCCGCGGGAACCGGGCTCACGATCGATTATTCAAGCGAGCCGGATGATCTTTCTGCCGATACGCTCGACGGTTACAAAATGCTGATCATTTTCCGTGACGGCATGATAGTCCCCGGAGGATATTTCGAGCCGGTATCCATATACGATCCCGCAGTGACCGAAATTTACAGCGATCCGCCGCATCTCGATATCGACGAGACTCCGGTCATGTGGATGACTCCCGAACAGGGGAGCGCGGTCAAAGCGTTTGTGGAGAACGGCGGCTCTGCGTTTTTCTTTCATAATGCGTCCCATATTTCACTCGCCAGCGAGGATTTCCGTGACGTAGAGGGCGCCATCTATACCGGACATCCTCCGCTAATCCCGTTCGAGGTTACCATCGAAAATCCAGATCATCCCATTACACGCGGCGTGAAAAACTTCGTTGTCACCGACGACCAGCATTATGTCATATACGATAAAGACCCTGCGCATGTCCTCATGCGGAGCCGTAATTCCAGCGTCGATTATGTGGGATCGCATGGCAATCAGGGGCGCTCGTGCGAATGCGGCTGGGCATACGAGTATGGGCGCGGGCGCGTTGTTTTCATGTCGCCGGGGCACCTGATCCCCACACTCTGGAATCCGGAGTATGTCAAACTTCAGCAGAATGCCGTCCGCTGGCTTATGCGGGAGATTTGAGCTTTCCCCAGGAAATATTCACCAACTACTTTCACACATCCTGTCGATTCCTCCCATATGGCATTTCTCTGCTTGACAAAATGAGTTTTTAGATTATATTATAGGGTAGAGGGGTATACTATAATAAAGCGAGGGCAATATGAATAAGCATGCGGAGTGTCACGCCGGAAAGGCGCATCACTCGGACGAGACCAAACAGAAAATGACGAGCCGCCTGAACCGTATCGAGGGGCAGGTCAGGGGTATAAACAAGATGATCGGCGACGATGTGTATTGCGACGATATACTTCACCAGATACTGTCTGTCGAGGCGGCGCTGACAGGTGTGAAAAGGATGCTGCTCGAGGCACACATGAAAAGCTGCATCATTGACAGGGTGGAGCGCGGCGACAAGGCGGTGATCGACGAGCTAATGACAACGATCGGGAAAATGATAAAATAGGTTCTGTCAGTTAACAATAACAGGGTTATGCTAACCTCTATTTTATCTAATTATTTCTACGTTTTCTATGGTATCTTTCGATGATTTTAAAGGTATTTATAGTACCGGAAAAGAAGAATTATAGTAAAGATGACATAACACAAATAATAACGCATATTAAGTATTTTCAATAAGGAGCAGTAAAATGGAAGAGAAAACGGTTCTTATCCCGAGCATTTCATGCGGACATTGCATGATGACTATCAAGAATGAATTAGGCTATCTTGCCGATATTGACTCGGTTGAAGGTGATGTCGCCGCAAAGACCGTCACGGTAAAATGGAACGCGCCGCTGACATGGGAAAGCATAAATGCAACTCTCGAGGAAATCGGTTTCGCTCCCGAGGAAGGGTAGGGCACGAACATTATGAGTGATGAGTCAATGGAAAAAACGACAAACACGGTCGATCTGCCGGTGATCGGCATGACCTGCGCCAACTGTTCCGCCGCTGTGGAACGTACGCTGAATAAACGGGTGCCGGGCGTAGAGTCCGCGACGGTAAATCTTGCCGCCGAGACCGCAACGGTAGAGTTCGATCCATCGGAGACGACGCTCGAAGCGATGGCCGAGGCGATAGACAGGGCGGGTTATACGCTGGTTATTCCGCGCGGGGATTCCGGCGGTGACGAGGAGCAGTACGCGCGAAAGGCGAATGTGCGTTCGGAGCGCCGTGCGCTTATGGCCGGGGTGTTGTTTACCGTGCCGTTGTTCGTGCTCAGTATGGCTCGTGATTTTTCGCTCATAGGGCACTGGGCGCACGCTCCCTGGGTCAACTGGCTGTTTCTTGCGCTTGCAACTCCGGTACAGTTCTATACCGGATGGGGATTTTACACGGGCGGTTTCAAAAGTCTGCGGAACGGAAGTGCGAACATGGATGTACTCGTTGCCATGGGCTCGTCGACCGCATATTTTTATTCTCTGGCGCTTCTCTTTATGCCATTTTTGGGTGTACATGTCTATTTTGAGACGTCCGCGCTGATAATCACGCTCATCAAAGTCGGTAAACTTCTCGAGGCTGTCGCGAAAGGCCGTGCCTCGAAAGCTATCCGAAAACTCATGGATCTAGCGCCACAGGTCGCCCATCTCGAATTGTCCTCCGAAGACAACACCGAGCGCGATGTTCCGGTCGACCAAATAAAAGCCGGAGACATTCTGATCGTCCGTCCGGGCGAACGGATCCCGGTGGACGGCGAGGTCGTTTCCGGCGAATCGACCGTCGACGAAAGCATGATGACCGGCGAATCCATTCCGGTTGACAGATCTTCCGGCGACAAGGTGTTCGGCGCGACTGTCAATCTTCAGGGAAGGCTCAAAATTCGTGCGACCGGCGTCGGCGCAGACACTGCCCTCGCTCAGATCATACAGTTGGTCAACCGTGCGCAGGGGAGTAAAGCGCCCATACAGCGTCTCGCGGACCGTTTTTCTGCGGTGTTTGTACCGTCCATAATCGGGATCGCACTCGTGACGTTTGCTGTCTGGTGGATCGCAGGCGGCGAATTTGTTCCTGCGATGATCCGGATGGTAGCGGTGCTTGTGATCGCCTGTCCGTGCGCGCTTGGGCTTGCGACTCCGACAGCGGTGATGGTCGGTTCCGGGAAAGGTGCGGGAATGGGAGTACTTTTCAGGAACAGCGAGGCTCTCGAAACGGCGCACCGTCTGACCATGCTCATGTTCGACAAAACCGGCACGATCACCCTCGGAAAACCGTTCATGACGGATTGGATACCGATGGGGGATGACAGCGAAGGCGATTTCAGGCTTGTGGTCAGCGCGGAATCAAGTTCCGAGCATCCGCTGTCGAGGGCAATTGTCAACGGTGGAAAAGAGCGGTCTGTCACGTTTGTCGAGCCTGAAACATTCGAGGCGTTCGCCGGGCACGGCATTCGGGCGGTTATTGAAAACCACCCGGTATCGGTCGGTTCCGTCAAATGGATCGGCGAGGATATTTCGATAGAAAAAGCCGTGCTGGATCATGCGGACAGCCTTTCTGTGGAGGGCAAAACCGTCATGCTGGCACGCATCGACGACAGAATTGCGGGAATAATCGGCGTATCGGATCTTGTGAAACCCGAAGCCGGGGACGTGATCCGCGACCTTCGCAGCATGAATATCGAGCCGGTCATGCTGACAGGAGACAACGAGCGCGCCGCATCGGCAATCGCGTCGAGTGTGGGGATCGATAGTTTTGTCGCCGGGATCCTGCCCGACCGTAAGGAATCGATCATCCGCGAATATCAAGCCGACGGGCACCGTGTCGGGATGGTGGGGGACGGTATAAACGATCTGCCGGCGCTGGCTGGCGCGGATGTGGGTATTGCGATCGGTACGGGCACCGATATTGCCAAGGAGGCCTCGGACATTACCCTTGTCGGCGGCGAACTGAAAGGTGTTGTCCGTGCGATCCGGCTGTCGTTTGAGACGATGCGGACAATCAAGCAGAATCTGTTCTGGGCGTTTTTCTATAACATTTCGCTCATTCCCGTTGCCGCGGGAGTGCTGCACGGCGTTTCATTTGTTCCGGGATTTATCCGCGATCTTCATCCTGCGATGGCTGCGGGGGCGATGGCGTTTTCGAGTATTTCGGTCGTGCTGAACAGCCTCAGGCTTTCAAGGAAGGACATATAGCGGTCCCCCTCGGTGCATGGCCAGCGGTGATATGCTTAATTTTCGTTTCGGACGTTCATTTTTTCCTTTTGCATACGAGAATCATACGTATATTTATAGAAGGTTATAAAAGTTTATAAAGACTTTTGTAAAACTTTGCAAAAACGATGTAATAACTTTGATATAAATCCGGAATTATTTTCGTTCCTGTTAACGGTGAGGTGATGAAAATGAGAAAATATGCGATATATACTGCGATAGCTGTTTTGGGGTTAATGCTTGTTGTTTTTTCCGGGTGTTCGTCCATGGTGATGGTTAATGAACGCGCGATAAGCCTCGAAGACGTCATCAATTTATCGAAAGCGGACCTCAGTTCGGATGTCATCATAAGCCATATCGACGCCACAAGATCGATTTTCAAACTCACCTCGGAAGACATTATCCGGCTCAATGAAGAGGGTGTGGACAATGATGTGATCGAATACATCATCAACAGCGATATCGATTCAGAGCGCTACGGCTGGATGAGCAGCACCTCGCCTTATGACTACTGGAGCCATTATTCTACAAGCTATTATTATCCCAACTACGATTACTATTTCAACCGGCATTCGGGATACAGCTATAATTACCCGTATTCCTACTATCCGTCTTATTACTATAACAGGCCCTACAATAATTATAATTACGGCGGAATGTCATATTATCGCAGCCCCTATTATGTTCGGCGAACACCGGGACTGGTCGGTCGGTTCTATGAGTATGCCCCCTCGGTTCCGTTGTATGGAAGAGATTATTATCCCGACCGGAGAATGCGAAGGCACATGGACATCGGCAGAGATTATGACAACGGCGGCAACGATAACAGCCGCGGCAGCCGAACCAACGGGAACGGCACCAGAATACAGCGGCGCGACACGGATAACAACAGTTCCCGGCAGAGAGGATCCGATAAAAATGGCGGATCGGGCGGATCGGGCGGGTCAGGTAGTTCTCGCAGATCACGCTGATCACGCAGATCACGCTTTGGCATTGATCATAACCCAAACTCTGTTGCTGATTTTAAACACTCATCCAATTCCCGGTAAATCCGAAATAACTTATGATTATAGCCCACGATCTTACATTTGCATATCCCGGCCAGTCTCCCATACTTGAGAATATCAATTTTTCAATTCCCCACGGCGCGAATATCGCGCTTATGGGTCCGAACGGTTCCGGGAAATCCACTCTTGCGCTGCTCATAAAGGGCCTGCTTGCTCCATCGTCGGGATCGGTGACCGTGGACGGTATCGAGGCCGTTGACGATTCATCTCATTTTGAGGTCATGAAACGGGTCGGCCTTGTTTTCCAGAATCCCGAAAATACGATAGTGACCACGACTGTTGAGACCGAGCTTGCGTTCGGGCTCGAAAACCTCGGCGTTCCCCGTGATGAAATGATCTCAAGGGTAAATGAGTCGCTGAAACGGTTTGATCTCGAACAGTACCGATACACAAATCCGACCAATCTTTCCGGCGGAGAAAAACAGCGGATCGCTCTTGCCTCGGTTATGATCATGCGGCCGACATATCTGATCCTTGACGAGCCCACGTCGCATCTTGATCCGCTCGGGCAGAAAACACTGCTCGCCTCGGTCCGGTCGGCGGTTGAAAGCGGTTCAACTGTCATCCACATTACGCCGTTCTCATACGAGGCCCGCCTTGCCGACCGGGTGATCATTCTGGACGGATCGGGGATCTGTGCGGACGGCACACCCGGAGAGGTTCTCGCGAATTCACAGTCATACCGCTCGTGCAGCATCGAATTCATGAACACACCAGAAACATCCCGGATCTGCGGGGAAACGAACCGGAACACATTCGGCGATCCCGTAAATTCTCCTGAATTATTCACTCCCTCCGGCAGCATAAAAGATTCATCCGGGCTTACCCTCGAGGGTATCGGATATTCGTACGATAAAGGCACACCGTTCGAGCAGACCGCGCTCACGAATGTCGGATTATCTTTGGAACGGGGCTCCTCGACTGTGCTTCTCGGCGCTTCCGGTTCGGGGAAATCGACGCTTCTTGAGATCGCGGCGGGAATAACCGCTCCGACCGCCGGATCTGTCCGGATGAATGGCGAGCATGTCCGTGCAATGGCGTTTCAGATACCCGAGGATCAGATGTCGGGGCACACGGTCGAATCTTATATTGAGTTCGGGCCGCGGAATACGGGAGTATCCGAAGAACTGCTCGGTGAGGTAATCGACGAGGCGCTTGGGGTGGTCGGTCTTGATCCCGCGCTCTTTCGCTCCCGCGATCCTCATGCGCTTTCGGGCGGAGAAAAGCGGCGGATCGCACTCGCGGGAGTTTTGGCGATGAAGCCGGATGTGCTTGTGCTGGACGAGCCGACCGCGGGGCTCGATAAGGCCGGGATGGACACCGTTACGGCATTTTTGAAAAAGTTCATGGAAAACGGGTGCACCCTGCTTTTTTCCACCCATGATTTCGAGGTTGCGCGGTGTCTCTGCGACCGTGCCGCGGTTCTCGATCACGGTCATCTCGAGGCATACGGAACCCTTGACGATGTTTTGAGTAATTCATCGTGGCTGAATTCATTACGGGATTGAACTGCAATTTCAGCCTGATATTCTCCCGTTTTCGGTCGTATGTTGTAAGATTATTATTGTGTAATTTGAATATATTGATTAGTTTTTCATAAGTTGAAGAGAAATGTTAATATATGTAAATAATTTGATGATATATATTTTGCGAACCGTTTCATTGCTGGGAGGTTGTGTAAATGATATGCCGTAATTGTGGAAAAATAACTCCTGACGATAAAGAAACATGCGCCCATTGCGGTGCGGAACTAAACGCTAAAAAGAAAGAATCTCCCGCGGAAAAATCACCGCCCGCGCCTCAGGGTGATCCGGCAGGTACGCAGATGGCACAGAGTCTGAGCGATGATACGCCCGCGCCTCCGCCTCCATCCGCCGCAGGAACGCAGATGGTATCGTCCCTATCCGATGATCCTCCCCAAGAGCCGAGTTCATCAGTGCCGCCAGCCGATGCCGGCCGGACAGTGATCTCGACGGGCGCCGGAGAAAATCAAGCGCCGCCGCTGCCTCCCGAATCCGATCCGTCTCAATTGATGTCGGAGGAGGAGTCAAAGCTGAGATCCGCCCTGTCCGACAGATATGAGATCATAAAAAAACTCGGCGCCGGAGGAATGGCGACGGTATATCTTGCCCGTGAGATCGCGCTGGACCGTGAGGTCGCGATCAAAGTGCTTCCGAGAGCTTTTACGAGCGATGAGAATTTCGTTGCCCGGTTCAAAAGCGAGGCGCAGATCGCGGCGAATCTCGAACATCCGAATATCGTGCGGATTTACCAGATCAGCGAAGAGCAGGAACTCGTGTATTTCGTCATGAGCTTTATCCCCGGCGGAAGCATTACCGACCGGATTAAAAAGCACGGCACCGTCCCCGTCGACGATATTGTTAAATGGGGGATCGATATATCCTCAGCGCTTTCCCACGGTCACGAAAAAGGTGTGATTCACCGTGATCTGAAACCCGACAATCTGATGATCGATAAAGGCGACAGTATTGTTGTCATGGATTACGGTATCGCCCGCGCGGGCCAGGGAACGGGCCTGACCCAGGAGGGCAGCGTTATCGGGACGCCCCAGTATATGAGTCCCGAGCAGGCGCGCGGAACCGAGCTTGACGCGAGAAGCGATATATATTCAATGGGGATCGTGCTCTATCAGATGGCGACCGGGGATCTGCCGTTCCAGGCCGATGACGCCGCATCGCTTATGTATATGCATGTCCACGAAACGCCGGAGCCGCCGGATGCCAGGAATGCCGATATTCCCGACTGGCTCAAAAATATCATTCTCAAATGCCTTGCGAAAAATCCGCTCGACCGGTTCGAGAATTTTTCCGAACTGAAAGCCGCGCTTTCCGAACGGTATTCGCCGAAACTGACTTCGACGCCGCTTAAAGAGAAAGACCGCAGGAAAAAAAGAAAGATACTTATCGCGACGATGGCGGTCCTTGCGGTGATTATTGCCGGCGGCGGGATCTTTTATAAGCAGTATTCCGATAAGCAGAAACTCGCCGAGCAGCAGCGCCTCGCAACGCAGCAGCAGGCCCAAGCCCGTCAGGAGCAGGATTCCGCGAAAATGAAAGACGATACCGCGTTCCAGAGTGCGCAGATGACCGACACCAGGCAGTCATACACGATCTATCTGCAAAATTTCCCCGATGGTATTCACGCCGCGGACGCCAACACCAGAATTGAGGCGATCGGTATTGCCGAGGCCGAACAGCGCGAAACTCAGGAGGTTGTGCAGAAGGAATCCGCCGCGGACCGTCAGGCACGATTGGCGGCGGCGGACGAGGCAAAACGCAAAACCGAGGCTGAGAATCTTGCCCGCGAGGACGATACAGCATATAATTTTGCGGAGATGGCGAACACCCCGCAGGCATACACCATCTATCTCGGGAAATATCCGAACGGCCGTCACGTGGACGAGGCAAACGCAAAACTTTCGTCGATCGACGCGGACGCGGCGGCGAAACTCAAAGCTGAGGCGGACGCTGCGGCAACACGTGACGATCAGGCTTTTGAGATTGCGCGTAAATCCGATACTCAGCAGGCCTACAATACATATCTCATGAACTATCTGAACGGCCGCCACAGCGATGAGGCAAAGAACCGCATCGCCGAGTTTGACCGTATCGCAAAAGAGGCCGAGCGAATCCGGGTAGCTTTATCCGCGCTTTCGCTTCGCATGGTGGAAATTCCCGCGGGGAGTTTCATAATGGGTTCCGAGGACGGCGCCGGGGACGAGAAACCTGTCAGGACGGTGATATTAAGTGGATTTGAAATGGGATCGACCGAGGTCACACAGGCGCAGTACGAAATCATCTTCGGCAAAAATCCGTCGAATTTCAAGCTGGATGATAACCGTCCCGTGGAGCGGGTAAACTGGACCGATGCGATAACGTTCTGCAACAAGCTCAGTGAGAAGATCGGGCTTGAGCCGTGCTATAATCTTTCGACCGGGGCATGCGATTTCACCAAAAGCGGTTTCAGGCTGCCGACCGAGGCCGAATGGGAATATGCGTGCCGTGCCGGATCGGGACTTAAATACAATCTCGGGGACGACGAAAACGCACTTGACAGAGCGGGATGGTATCAGCGGAACAGCAGCGATAACACCCATCCTGCAGGCCGGAAAACTCAGAACAACTGGGGATTGTACGACACCCACGGTAACGTGTGGGAATGGTGCAATGACTGGTATGACAAGGCTGCGTACAGCTCGGCGGGCACAAGCGATCCGACAGGGCCGTCGTCCGGTTCGGATAAAGTTCTTCGCGGCGGAAGCTGGATCGACAGGCCGAACGACTGCAGCTCGGCAAAACGCAGAAATTACGATCCGAAAAAGGATTATTCCGATATCGGTTTCAGGATCGTGCGGCGATAAAGGATGCAGAAAATAAATGGAATTATTTTTAAAAAAATACTACAAATTAGGAAAGTAAAAATTTAATGAAAAAAACCTGAATCACGAAAAACTGAAATTGTGGAAGCTATTGTATTTGTAATGGGGAAATCTATTCCTCCTTCAAGCGCTTTTCTAACTTCTTCATCGCTGAAAGGATTACAAGTATAAATCACCCGGATTCCTTGTTCATGAAGCTTACGTGTATATACAACAATCTCGTCGCGAAACGGTCCGCGAAGTTGGATGAAATCGGTTTTATGGACAATTGTTGTATCTACATGAGCCTTTGTCGTCTCCTGAGAACCTGCGTTATTGATAAGTACATTCGGATTTACTGAAAGAGCACCCTTGACAGTATTCCAGTCTTTACAGGAGAGCACTACCTGGTGGTTTAGTTTTTGGGCTAAAACTACTTTTGAAACAGCAACTCCCAAATCATATCCTCCCTTCATATCCAAGTCAATCCATACATTATCAGGGAAAATTAACAATGCCTCCTCAAGTGTGGGTATCCGTATTCCCTTATACGGGGGTTTAAACCAGTTACCTGCATCAAGCGCAATAAGTTCTGCAAGTAAAAGTTCGTTTACCCTGCCAGTACCATTAGTAGTTCTGTCAACAGTTGTATCATGCATGAGAACGGGTATTCCGTCGCGTGAGAGTCTTACATCAAGTTCAACCATTTGTGCGCCTGCGCGTATCGCCTCTCTAATTGATGGCAGAGTATTCTCCGGGTGGGTTTCCATTGCGCCACGATGAGCACATAGACCGCGTTGAGGGAGAAGTACATTAGTCTGGTCAATACATCTTGTGTATGACAGGATTAAAAATAAGAATAATAAGATCGAAATCTTTAGTGAAATGAATTTTCTTTTTTGCATAAGTACATAAACCCCTAAAAATTAGATAATACTGCACTTTATTTTTTTATCGGAACTCCCAATATTATAGTCATGATCAACAAAAAAATCCTCATTAATTTTAATATTATCTCCGCCACTTTTTTTTGCAAGTATTTTATGAATACTGTTTATTAATACATAATGCGCAGATGCTTGATTTACAATGAAATATTCTTTTTTTAGAGACTCTTCTTCATAAGATTAATATAATCAGCCGCGGTATTTAGCAATATTGCATCGTAATCGTTTATACTTTCAAATATCTCAGCAAACTGGAATATGGCATATTGGCAGTGTTTGACAACATTTGTACCGATTCTACTCTCCTCTTTTATATTGGCCGGAAGAGAGTATGAATTGTAAACATCTTGGTATGAAAAATATTGAGGTTTCCATAAAACACCTTGAAATATAATCCGCTTATTGGTACTTTTGTAAGATGTGATAATGTGTAAATTAATGACCGCCGTACGGATGCTGACGGCGCTGAATGAATAAACGGAGGATACATGAGGACTCGGCTGTTTTTAGTGTTATTAAGTTGTATGATCGTCTCAAACGGATGTGTGAGCGTTTTGCAGAGAATACCCGGTTTGCAGGGACTTTCGGTCATTCCCGGCGAAATGCAGTTACTGGTGCCTGCCGAGGGGCCTGTTCCCGGCGTTCCTCAGGAGGCTGATTTCGCAGATTTCTGGACAAGAAAACATCCCGATCCCGACGGTTTGATTCTTACATCGGAGGAGATCGAAGAATTCAACACCGGAAATCCCGAAAACGGGCTCACTATGATCGATATTTCCCAAATGTCCCAAAAGGCCGAGGGTGAAAATATCCGGAAATACCTTTCCGATTACGCGGGGTATCTCACCGATTCGGATTTCTTTGTCACCGGAAAGATCCCCCTCGAGACCGCCGAACGCGAACGGATCATCGCGCGCATGGATACGTCCGCAGTCGCCGAAATCATCACGATCAGGTTCGGCGTGGTGCTCAACCGCATAATGGGTCGGGAATGGCCCTCGCACATTCCGCTTATGAACGAGGAAAACGACAATGAATTCGATTACGGCGTTACCGCGTCGCTCGACACCGGAACTCCTGTCGCGCTGCTTCACACCTCAAAGGACGGGCGCTGGTCGTTTGTGAAATCGCCGTGGTTCATGACATGGATACCGTCGAGCGCCGTTGCGTTCGGTGATATCGAAACGGTGAGAGAGTTTGTGCATTGCGACCACCGGCTCGTGGCTGTCGGGGATAGGGTCAGCGTGTTTTACTCGCCGGAGGAACGGGCTGCGATCAGCT
>Ga0233431_1004670_pt1 | contig 14357 bp, 9 predicted proteins | sample SI_118_April2016_FD_179867 | JGI IMG/M metagenome (GOLD analysis project Ga0233431, IMG submission 179867) | Seawater microbial communities from Saanich Inlet, British Columbia, Canada - SI_118_April2016_200_MG | ecosystem: Environmental > Aquatic > Marine > Inlet | place: Canada: British...
ACATGGCTCAAGGCGTTATGTCACTGTTTAAATCATTGTCAGCAAATGACAGTTGGTTAGCAGCAACATTATGTTATTACAGATGAATAATGTCAGAAGCGATCGTTTTTATCAAGTATATGATTTGGTGAAATCATTTGGTTTTGGTCTAAATTTGATAAAACACCTATAAAAAGGAGCTTTCAAGGTTGTCATACTTATCATGTATATGTTAAAAAATTGAATAAAACATATACTTGATAAAAGGAGGCGGTATGTCAGAAAGCAAAGAAGAGAGACAAAAAGTAGTTCTCAAACATCTCAAAAGAAAAAAGGTGTTTACGCTTGAACAGCTGGTATCATATTTAGGATGTTCTGTACCCACAGCTCGATTGAGACTCAAAAAGTGGAGGAGCTATACAAGTTACAACAAGAACGGGCGATACTACAGTCTACATACGATTCCCCGATTTGATAAAAACGGTTTATGGCATTATGAGCATATCTTTTTTTCTAAAAGCGGCAATTTAAAGAAGACGCTTATTTACCTGGTTCAAAGATCTCCATCCGGATTGACGAGCAAGGAGATCGGGGATCTTGTCGGCTTGCCGCCCCGATCGTTTTTACATCATTTCCGAAACACTGCGGGCATATACAGGGAAAAGATAGAGGGGCGTTACATCTATTTTTCAGACGATCCAGGCAGATATCAGAGGCAGACCGGGAATCGATCCACCCTGATTGTATATCAAGACAAACTGTTTAGCGATGCGGACGCTGTTATCATCCTGACGGCATTGATCAGGCATCATGACATATCACTGGAAGAGATTATGGCACTACCGGAAATCCGGGCCCAGAAATTATCCTCTTTTGTGATTCATGATTTCTTGAGTCGTCATGATCTGTTAAAAAAAACGCCGGATATTCAGCCTTGAAACTGCTGAAGAGATATGTTGGTAAAATAACGACAGGCGTCAGTTCGGGAGCTCTGTTTCCAGAAAAACCGGAGATCTGTTTTTATCCTGAAGTCGAGAGTTGTATAAGTACCGGCTATGAGTCGAAACTCTTTGTGCAGAAAACCTGGACCAAAACGATTGTCACCATGGAGATCGGCGCATTTCAGGCCAAAGAGGTTGTTTTACAGTGTCCGGATGATGAGACTGTTTATACCTCATCGCAATTGAGGTCACTTGCTCCGAGCAGGTGTACTTATGGTTTTGATGTGATCGTGCATGTAGGGACATCGCTTTTTGTTCATTGTCTCAACGAACAACAGATCGTTAAAGATCTGGCAAAAAAAAATATCTTTATTTCAGAACGAGAGATCGGTTATCTGGGCCGAAAATTCGTAATTTACCTGGCCTTGGCACATCGTCAGAGTCGTGAGCAACTGGTACAATTAATGGCCAAAAAAGGCGGTTATATTCTACATGTGGACGGTACCTGTGAAGGAGACTCTCCCCATCTGTTTTGTGGTATCGATGGGATTTCGAAGATCGTCTTGGATAATATCAAATTACCTGCGGAGCGCAAGGAGCTGTTGATTCCCTTTTTTAAGCGTATCAAAGAGCAGTACGGCAACCCTATTGCTTTGGTCCACGATATGGGAGTTGGTATCCTGGCAGCGGTCAAAGTAGTATTTGCCGGTCTCCCAGATTTTATCTGTCATTTTCACTTTCTACGGGATGTTGGCAAAGACCTGCTCTTAAAAGACGATCAAACGATTATCCAGCGTTTGAAAGCACACAATGTTCGCGGGTTGCTGAGACGAAAAGCAAGATATCTAGAAAAAAAAATCCACCTAGATCCAGACATGATTGCAGACTTACACTTGGGTATCGAAGGCGGCGAACTTAAGCAGGATTTTTTGGAGAGCATCCCGGCATTGGCAACGTATACGTTAATACACTGGTTATTTGAAGCACCCCACCCATCACAGGGGTATGGTTTTCCCTTTGAACGCCCCCACCTGGCGTTTTATGAGAGACTTAAAAAGGTACACGGCCTACTGACAAACATCACCGATATTTACCTGCGTGATAAGCCAAAGGATAACAGATCCTTCATCCAGGTTTTAAAGCTGCTTGAAGAAGTACTGGGTGACAAAGAACTAAAAGAGTCTGCAGCAGTCATGGCAGAAAAAGCAGAAGTGTTCGATATGTTGCGAGAGGCTTTGGAAATCGCTAAACCTGATGGTAAAGAGGGACTGAATGACGATGGTGATGAAACAGATATCAAGACCATTGAACAAAAAACAGTTGCCTTTAAAGAGTTCCTAATGGGTGATGAGAAGCGAAAGAAAACCTACGCAAAGATGATTCAGCAGATGGATAAGTTTTGGAAAAAACTCTTTTCTGACCCTATCGAAATAAGCTCCCCGACAGGGCAATATACGATCCAGCCGCAACGCACCAATAATATTTTGGAACGGTTTTTCCGCGGTGAAAAACGGCGGGGCCGGAAAAAAAGTGGCACAGCATCCTTGAACAGAACACTGAAAGCTATTCTCGCAGATACGCCTCTGATCAGAAATCTTTCAAATGAAGATTACAAACGAATCATTCTAAATGGATGTTCCACATTGGCTGAGAGGTTTTCACAAATCGATGAAAAAACCGTGCGCGAGGAATTAAAACGGGCAGAAGCAAAACAGGAAAAAATTCCAATGGAAATCAAACGAATGATAAAGCAGTCAGATTTTCCAGATAAAATTTCCAAATTCTTTCATAGCACCGGCAAAAAAAATGCCAACTGTTATTTGCCGACATAGGAAATTTCATTAATAATTTTTTGCAGAGATACCTTTTTAAGAGCTGAAAGAATTTTTACCAAATCACTAACTCTTTCAAAGTAATCGACGTTTTGTTCATCAGCTGGCAACCTATAAATTAGCTTATTTCCACTGTCTAGAATAGGGCCAGCATATATTATGGCTTTCGAAGTCTGGTATTTTATTTCCCAGTCTTCTTGTTTTAAAAATCGTTTTATATCATCAAGGCTGAAGGTGGATAAATCTCTATTTGATAGGTTGTTAACCATTGATATCCCCTTCAGCAACTAATTCCATTAAATTAATCACAGCTTCACAGTCAAAAATATTTGATTTAGGGATTTTCAATCTTTTTGATGAATTGTTACTTGTAAGCTCTCCATTTACATAGAAGTAATAACAACACTTTTTGAGTACTAATTCTTGTTCATTAATATTTAACCATTCGTCTTCATTTTGAGGAAGGCAAAACAATATAAGGAAGCAAGGCAGTGTCGACATTTTGCTTCTTTTAATAAGTTTATTATAAGCATCAGCGTTTATATCGTATATTATTTCTGAGTCAGTCTCTGAACAGTTTTTACTTGCTTTCAGTTGGCAATCAAAAGCAGCTCCCATATCGATATAATCACCACCCAACAATCCTATTCTGCGTACCGAACCATCAACACCATAGTCTCGAGATATCACATCAAATACTTGACCAGTTTTAGAAACAACAGCATTAACGTATGAAATAGATAAGGATTCTTCAATATGTTGAACGTTAACCATTTAACTCCTTGTAATTGAAATAAATAGTTTTATAAATGGGAATTATTTAATGATTTAATAAAATTCTCACAAAGTTGATCGAATACTTGGCTCAGTTATCTTACTTAGCATATTACATGGAAAGGAATTCCGTTTTAATTCAATTTATAAATTTAACAATTTCATCTAATTGGAGACATCCATTGCTTCCACTTCCTTTTTCAGCACCTTCAAGAGCTACTCCTATGAGCTTATTATCCTTATTTAGTATTGGACCACCACTATTACCTTCTCTGATCTGATGGTCGATTTCAAATTTTGATACAGCACTTTGTGTATAAATGGTTGCGATCTTAGCATCAGCAATATAAGGGGTTTGACCAATTTTGTATGCTGGAAATCCAAATAACTTAACTTCCAGAAATTGTGATATTTGGTCGTTTGAAACGGTTATGGAGTCTAATTTATTAATTTGAATGTCATTCATGGTACAATCCGAAAACTCACATAATGCAATGTCTCTATGATTATCAATTTTTTTTATCTTAAGTAAATATTTTTTACTTGGTTTATCAAACTGAAAGGCATTAATCTTTTCAAAATTTTCATCATTTTCTGATACAACATGAGCACATGTTATTAAACCTTTGTTCTCAAAATAAAATCCCGTCCCCTGTCCTGCTTTTAAAATTCCATTTTTATCGTTGTATAGAACCTCAATTACCCATAAACTATTGCTTATATCGGTTTCATCTTTAGTTTTTTCGATGTAATTGAATTTCATTTTTCCTGATTCTGTTAGGTCATTAAATTGTTTTGCTAATTTGATAAAAACTTGTGATCTGAGACCCCGAACTGATTTCAAAAAAGCCAATTTACCGATAATAACATTTTCAAATGACGGAATTTTTTGGGATGCTCTATGTTTTTTATAGTATTTTTCTTTGAAGTCCTTTTCAGCTAAACCATAGCCATATTTTCGCCAGGCATGGAGCATAGATTGAATTTGTTTTATATACTTTCTCCTAACATTAGGAAATTCATTTGTTGTAAGCCCAGTTACTTCCATTCGTTGATTTCTTCCATATAAACGAAGCTTTGCTAAATTTATCTCAAATCCGTTTTTTTCAATTATTATTTTTAAATCTTGCCCCACAACCAACTCACTTTCAGGCTGAATTAAAATACTCTTTGGTATTTGCTTTTTATTACATGTGAATGAAAATGTAATGTCATCAACATATCTTGTGTAAGTACAGTGATTAATTTTTGCTAAATGTTGAAGCTGAGCATCCATCTTCCAACAGATCATATTAGTTAGAATTGGTGAAGTTGGGGCACCTTGTGGGAGTTTATTTTCAAAGCAACAAATTTGTGCCAAAACTGTAGCAACAGAATGAACGAAATTGAAAGGTTGAGACATGAAAAGGTGTTTGACTCTCCCAAAATGTATAGAATCAAAGAAGTTTTTGATATCTAGATTTAATACAAATTTCTTATCTAGATGTGGCATGGCATTTGTTACAATGCTATGTTTTTCAACAAATCCATGAACTGAAGGCCTTACTTGATAAATATTCTTGAGAGTATAAGCTAAGCACCGTTGTATTTCTTTAATTTTTCTATTTGGGGAGGATATTATTCTTTTTCCACCTGTTTTCTTTGATAAATAAAATTTTTTATACTTATAATCACTTGCAGTTTTATAAAAAATTTTAGAAAAAGCAGCATATTCTAAGTTAAAATATAAAGAAAGCTCTTTTGGTGATTTTACGCTTAAAAACGATTTTTCTGGCATGAATTCAGTTAGACATGCGAGAAAGCTTGAATTTTTCTTATACAACTAATAGCTTAACAGCTTAACTGATAGAATAATTTGGCAATTCATCAGTGACTGATAGTAAAAGAGTAACCTTCAGAAATCCATCGCCGATAGTCAATGGAAATTAATTCAAGTGCTTTCTCGCATTGATTTTTTAAACGTTAATAATTTTTAGAATAGTATTTTTTATCCTACCCTCTTATTTGGCTCAGCAAGACATTGTTTAGCATCTTTTTACTGGACAACTATATGTAGTACAAAGAAATTTAACACACATTAAGTTAAGAGAAACTCTACGAACCATAAGTTAGATTATCCCTACCATCAATTTGAAAAAAAGCCAACAAAAATGCCGGATTAACCAATAGGTTGATCCATAAATAGTCAAATAATCAATATTTTAATAATTTGATATGATAATAGCTTTATAAAATAACTGTTTTATTAACTAACAGACTTAAAATGTTGAATTTTCGTCCTTTGATTTCAATCAATACCGAATTTGCTTTCTTGCTACAATTTGATATCTTCCTTCAATTTCCCCTTTTAGTTTTTAGGAAACCATTTCTATAAACGACCGAGTTTATTCTTAACAATTTGACATAATTAAGTATTGAAGCTTGTGTTGATAACGGAATTAACTAACAATTATCCAAGTTATACCTTTGAGCAACAAACGACCGTTTCTTGCACAAATTGTGATTTTTTAAAAATCATGTTTATTTCTCAAAATATATATGCAATAACTTATGTATAAATCAATGAGAATATATTAAAGCTATTTAATGAGTTGTTGCATATGAAAATAGGTTATGCTCGAGTTTCAACTGATGATCAGAATTTTGATTTACAAATTGATGCGCTAAAAAAATCTGGATGTAAGAAAATTTTCAAAGATAAGGTGAGTGGATCGAAGTCGAATCGAAAAGGATTAGAAAATGCCTTAAAATATATTCGATCTGGTGATGCTTTGGTTATTTGGAAATTGGACCGTTTAGGAAGATCTTTAATCGATCTAATTAAAATTGTAAATTCTCTGAAAGAAAAAAATATTGAATTTGTGGCTCTTCAGGACTCAATTGACACCTCAACATCTTCTGGAAAACTATTTTTTCACATTTCTGCTGCTTTTGCTGAATACGAAAAAAGTATTATCCAAGAAAGAACCAAAGCCGGTTTAAAAGCAGCTCGATCTAGAGGCAGAAAAGGAGGCAGACCTAAAGCAATCACTGATGAAAAGTTTAATTTGGCGAAAAAGCTCTATGACTCCAATAGTGATACCGTAAAAAACATTTGTGAAAGCTTGGGGATAAAAAGAAGGACTTTTTATAAGTACTTAAAAGATAGCTAGTTAAATGTCTAATATTGTATCTACCACTATTCTTAAAAACAAGCCCTGGGTAATCTTTGCAAGCAACCAGATTTGTATAATACCGTTTACATAGCTGTTATTAGACGGTTCGTTCATTCGCCTCGGTCCGCCGCTTTTTAAGATTTTTTCTCCATTTCAAACATTGCTACTTTTTTTGCAGCTGTTCCAGCTCTTCTGTTCCGAGGCTTTCAGAGCTTTTTTATCAAAGGCCTTCTCATGGTTTTTCTCGAATGCGTATTCCGGAAAAAGCTATTCATCAAATCCGCTAAACCCTATACACCGAATCCGGTAATTACTATACTGTTTTTTCTCTCTTCATTTTTCATCATAGAGTTTTGCTTCCATCGTTAAATTCCATTTTTTATTCGATCACCGTTTTAGCGTTATAATCTGTCCTTTATTGATTGTTAACTATCAATAAAGTAGATTTATGGCGTTAAGACCTAAATCAGTAGTATCTATGCATAAAGCCAGAGAAATACTGCGTTTGATTTTTCTGGTTCAATGTTTTGTTTCCTTTGTGATTAATATAAACTTCATGTAATCTGTTGATAGTTTAGGGAAATTCTGAATGTTAAACTGAATTATACAAATGTTCTAAATATCTGTTTTGAAGGACATATGAAAAGATCTAATAGCAGAAAATGGGCTGAATTCCGTTTTGCAGTTGTTGGTAGATTGATTTTTGCAAAACTTAATAAAAATGAATTAACCAAAGAAATAAAGCAATTATCGAATCAAAAATGGAAGGATCCTATTTCTGGTGAGCCTAAATGTTTCGGACATTCATCAATAGAACGATGGTATTATATTGTTCATCATGCAATCGATGAAGGAAAAAGTCCCATTGATCTATTTGATAAAACTCGATCAGATATTGGTAGCTTTAGTTCTTTGACAAAAGAACAACAACACTCATTGAAAATCCTATATAAAAAACATAAAAATTGGACGTATCAAAATTTTTATTCGTACATATGTAGATTTTCGAAAAAACATGTCATTGACCAACCCCCTTCATATGCAACCATCAGGAGGTACATCATTAAATTAAAGTCATTAGATACTAATAATGTGAGTAATGAAATTAACAATGTGAGTAATGAAATTGAAAAAGCTCATAAACTGATTCAACATTTAAGAAAAACTCTGATTATCAATTCATCGCAAAGTTTTATACTTAGAAGCATAAATGAAAAATTGAGCCGGAATTTTCATTCGGGGTTACAATTCATTTGTTTAAAAGACTATGAAAAAAAGTATTTACTTGATGCTCATGAAAAGTATCGGCGAGCAGTTGGAAAAAGTTTTTCATTTTATAAAGAAATCGGACGAGGTGAATGCACTATTGCCCGATGGAGAAAAAATATTGAAAAACATGGTATCGGAGGCTTGATAGATAAAAGAACTATGAATAACAACCATTCAACAGAAATAACAAAGAAACACTATATTGAAAAGAAGAAAAAAACTGATCGTTTGATAGAAATACTTCATCATCAACCCTTTTATTATAATATCAATAGAAGTAACTGGAGCGGTAAAAGTTTGGCGCAAGCATATGAACAGACGCATAACGAATCTATTTCATCATCTACTGTTGGAAGACACTTAAAAAATAGTGGTCATTTCTTGAAAAGAGCAAAAACAGTACTTATGAGTTCAGATCCTGACTACCAAGAAAAGGTTGAAACATTACTCCTTACACTTCAAAAAATAACTGACAAAGAGATGTTATTTTTCATAGATGAAATGGGGCCTTTAAGGGTAAAAAAATATGGTGGAAGAAGTCGTATGAAAGAAAATATAACTAAAGTTATTCCACAAATTCAACCAAATAAAGGCTCAATAACACTAATGGCTGCATTAAGCGCTACCACCAATCAAGTCACATGGTTTTTTGGTAAATCCAAAGATTCACAGGCAATGATTGATTTAATTGAGGTTCTTTATAATCAATACTTTTCAAAGAAAAAAATATTTATAACATGGGATGCAGCATCGTGGCACAGTTCAAATATTCTTGAAGAATCAATTGATGAATTAAATAAATATTCCTTTTTTAATAACACAGGCCCTAGGGTAGAATTTATTCCTCTTCCAAACTGTTCTCAATTTCTCAATGTCATTGAATCAGTTTTTGGGAGTATGAAAATAGCTGTTATTGATAACTCTGATTATCAGTCAAAAGAAGAGATGAAGACAGTAATCTCGAAACATTTTGTTGAGAGGAATGAATATTTTAAAGGAAACCCAAAACGTGCTGGCAAGAAGATCTGGGAAGTAGATTTTTTTATGGATTATAAAAATATGAAATCAGGGAATTATAGAGAATGGTAATTGTATCTATTAAATTAACAGCGAAATGTGTTTAAAAGGAATAATAGAATGGCTGAACTATATTGCATGAAATTGGACTATCTAGGAGGCTTCCAAGAGGATTACCATAATAAAAAAAACTGGTATCGAGAATTCTGTATTTCTGATTTCTTCACTCTAGAAGTACTTAATAGCATTATTCAAAATATACTGGGTTGGGACGATTCTCATTTATATCAATTTAGAATAGGTGAAAAAACCTACATATTTTTAGGTTTTGAAAATTCCGTCATCATTGAAGACTTAGACAAAGATAATTATTCATGTGATATTTCTCTTAAATACTTACAATTACAAATAAATGATACATTTTATTATGAGTATGATTTTGGTGATAATCACATCTTTCGTTTAGAACTATTATCCAAAAAAGAAGTACCCGAAAAAAAAAAAATCTCTTATCTGAAATCATATAAGGGAAATGACCTAAAGCAGTATCCAAATTCACATCTTGAATCCTTCATCGAGTTCAAAACATCAGTACCTGAAGAAAAACTATTCAGATCGATTTCTATTCCTGATTATTACAAAGAATACAAAAATAAAGTTAGGTTTATTTCAGAAAATGACTATGAAATCCTTAAGCAATGGAGAAAATCTAAGAATAAAAGGGAATGGGAAAAAGCGGTTGTTATACTGGATAATTGGAAATATCTCGGATTAGAAAGTCTTTCACAAAAAATAGAGAGACCTGTAAAAGTAATTGACAATTGGGTGAGAGATTTCAATGCTTTTGGAATTAAGGCCGTAATGAATGAAAGAAAAAAACGTGATACTACCAAAATAATGGAAAGAACTGAGTTAAAGACAAAAAGAATAATCGAAATTTTCCATCAAAATCCGAACGTATTTGGAATAATCAGAAGTAACTGGAATTTGCCTAGCCTTGCAGAAGTATACAGAAACCAATTTAGTGAAAATATGTCTGAAACAACTGTAAGCAAATTAATTAACAAAGCTGGTTATAAAATGAAAAAAGCTCGAAGAGTATTAACCAGCCCTGATCCAGAATATCGTGAGAAAGTTGGCATTTTACTTAAGACATTGCATAATTTGAAGCAGAATGAATTACTGTTTTTTATCGATGAACTGGGCCCTCTTAAGGTTAAAAAATATGGTGGAAGGTGTTATATGAAAAAAGGAGAGAATATCACTTTTCCACAAATTCAAGGCTCAAAAGGTTCGATAACTATGTCTGGCGCTCTTTGTGCCACAACAAACCAAATAACTTGGAACTATGGTCAATCTAAAGACACATCTTCAATGATCGACTTGATTGAGATTCTATATAATCAGTACCATGAAAAAGCAAGACTGTATGCGGCTTCATGGCATCACTCAAATGAACTTGAAGATTGGCTTATTTGCTTCAATGCCCAATCCGCAAAACTTAAATATGGCCCTAGTGTTGATTTGATTCCTTTACCCAAATCATCTCAATTTTTAAATGTAATAGAATCGGTTTTCAGTGGTATGAAAAGGGCAGTTATTCATCATTCAAATTACCGATCTGAGGAGGAAATGAAAAATGCGATATCACTACATTTTCATGAGAGAAATAAATATTTTAAGGAAAATCCAAAACGTGCGGGTAAAAAAATCTGGGAAGTCGATTTTTTTGAAAATATTGACAATATAAAATCTGGGAACTATAGGGACTGGTAATCCTACTTAAAAATAAACCATCTTACTAATATACCCAAAATAGCCTTTGTTTTCAATGTAAGCGTTCGGCAAAATAACCTGCACAATCATAAAATGATAAATCCAGAAAAACGAAATGCGGTTTACTATCTGAATAAAGAAGGAATGCCAATAAGAATGATTTCCCGGAGGTTAAGAGTAAATCGCAATACAGTAAAAGTGATCATAAATCAAAAAGGTCAAATGCCTGACAAAGTGACACGGAAAGATAAAATAAGACTTAACTATGATCATTTAAGAGGACTTTATATCAAATGCGGTGGTAGAGCTAATCTTATTCATGAAATGTTAGTAAAAAATGAAAAGGAAAATCTTAGTTATTCGACCTTAACGAGAATACTCCGTGAATTCAATATTGATAGGTCAATATTGGAGTCTATCTCAAGATATTCGTGTTTCAAAAATTTCAACCTGAGTGCAATAAGGGCAGAACTTCATCATTGTATGACAAAAGGAAAATCCTACAAATTCATTCTCGGGAAGATGGTTCGTGATCCTGAATCGATGACCGAACGTAATCATTTTTTGCTCACTATGGATGAATGTTGTTCTGTGATTGAGCATGGCAAGAAAGGAAATAAGAAAATTTGGCGTGATGGAATCATAATCGAACTGTTTGGTTTAGGTGCAAGCACTCGAGGGATATCAGAAATTCTGAGGATCTCTTTAGGAACTACTAGAAACGTGATAAAAAAATACAATGAGTTTGGTTTTAACCATTTATTAGCAAAAAGAAATCATAATGCCCGGCGGGAATACTCCAATACCAAAACCAAACGTATACTTGAGATATTGCATCAAAAACCAGCATTATGCGGGATCAATCGAAGTAACTGGAATCGAAAAAGTATTGCTCAGGTATATACGCAGCAATATGGTGAAAAAATCGGGATTAGTACTGTCGGAAGATTGATCAATAGAGCTGGATATCGAATAAAAAAAGTTAAACAGGTACTCACCAGTCCAGATCCCAACTATAGAGAAAAAGTTGAACTGTTATTAAACACTATACAAACGTTGAATCAGGACGAGATGTTTTTCTTTATCGATGAACTCGGCCCTCTACGCATTAAAAAATATGGGGGGAGGTGCTATATGAAAAAAGATGAAATCCGCAAATTGCCAAAAGTTCAAACACCAAAAGGTTCGATAACTTTATTCGCAGCTTTAAGTGCAACATCGAATCAAATCACATGGCTTTATGGAAGATCCAAAGATACAAAAGCGATGATTGATCTTATTGAGATTCTCTCTAATCAATATCATGATAAATCAAAGATCTATATCACATGGGATGCCGCTTCTTGGCATCGATCCAATGAGCTTGAGAATTGGATCGATAATAATAACTACCATGCAAGAAATAATACTGGTCCAATCATCGAATTGGTGCCACTACCAACAAGTTCACAGTTTTTGAATGTGATAGAGTCAATTTTCAGTGGAATGAAAAGAGCGGTCATTCACCATTCAGATTATCAGAATGAGGTTGAAATGAAGTCTGCTATATCACAACATTTTCTACAAAGGAATTACTATTTTAAGGAGAATCCAAAACGAGTAGGAAAAAAAATCTGGGAAAACGATTTTTTTCTTGATTACAACAATATTAAATCAGGAGATTACATGGAATGGTAACGGCGACACAAAAATTTCTGATCGATACAGCTTTTATTTGTAAAAATGTTCAAAGTGCATTCCATGGTGCAAAGCTTTTAGCTAACGGGAATAATGATCATACCTATTTATATGGATTCTTAAGGGATCTCCTTCGATTACGAAGTCGGTTTGGGATTCGCAATGGACTCGTAATTATCGGTAGGGATTCTCACTCAATAACAACCAGAGATAATGTAAACAGGGTTATTCAGTTAATGGCGGAAATGGGAATCCCTTTTGTAAATGATTCAAAGGATAGGAATCTGGCTCTATGTTCCAATTTGTCTTCCCATGTGTCATATATTATTACTCAAGATAAGAGGATGTTACAGCTTGTTAATAACCAATTATCGGTTATTTTTCCTGACAGTTCTAAAAATTTTAGATGTATGACACCAGGTGTTATTTATGCAAAAGTAGGAGTCATTCCGAAAAATATCCCAACTTTTTTAGCATTAACCGAAGGAGGAAAATCATCACAATTAACAAAATTACAAGCGATCCGATTAATCGAATTATTTGAAGATATTCATTCGATATATCAAAATCTAAACCAAATTACTGCTTCAACAAGAAAGAAGCTTTTAGAAAATGAGAAATTATTTTTATCAGCATACTCAGAAATGAAAATCACAGGAAAACAATCAATCAATTTGCCTGATATTTGTAATTTTGACATTAGATTGAACAATACAAAAAACGATGATTTATTGAAATCATATGGTTTCTTTTCCCTTATTCGCCATTTGGAGTTAGGATCAGAATTCCCAATAAAATTGGAGGCTAAAATCAAAGAACCACATTCTTATAAAGCAGTTGTTGATTCTGCTGGACTTAAAGAATTAGAAGAATTGTTATTAACATCAGAACTATGTGCAATAGATACAGAATCAGATGATAAAAATCCTCATCATGCAACATTATTTGGAGTTTCGTTTTCCTTTAAAAAAGGGGAGTCGTTTTATGTCCCTTTAATTGAAAACGATCTTAAAAATATTACTCAAAAAAAAGTTCTATCATTTTTAAAAAAAATATTTAAAGCAAACATTAAATATATTGGGCATAATGTAAAATACGATTATCTAATTCTTAGAAGAAACGGAGTCAAAATTACAAATATTCATTTTGATACAATGTTGGCGGCTAATGAATGTTACGGAGATTGGACTTTTTTTAACTTGAAATATCTTTCCCAGAGACTGCTGGGAAAAGAGATAAAATCTTACAAAGAAATAGTTGGAATTAAGCAATCGTTTTTAGAATTGCCATTTAAAAAAATTGTAGAACATGGATGTGAAGATGCTGACATGACATATCAGCTTTATCATATCCTTCATAAAGAATTAGAAAAAAAGGCAATACTCGATCAATACTTTAAAGTTTCTCTTCCTTTGGTTCAAAAACTTGGAGATCTTGAATTCAATGGGATATCTGTAGATCCTGATAGTCTAGGAGAAGTCAGAAAACGAGCATTCAGCATTGCATTGGATCTAAAAAAAGAAATCTATTCCAAAACCGGAACAGAATTCAATATCGATATTCAAAAAGATCTTATTGCACTTTTTAACGAAAAACTGAAGCTACAGGAATATGCAAGATACAAGACAATTAATTTATCGGTATTGGAACAGCTGGCAATCAATAATCCTATACCAAAACTGATAGCCAAATATAAAAGACTTCAAAAACAAATCAATGCTATTGACCTGATAATAAAAGCTATGAAGAAGAACAAAATTCATCCACTTTTTAGTCAAACAAGATCTTCAAATGGATTGCCGACTTCATCTAAACCGAATTTATTTAGTATTCAAGGATTTGCTACCTTAATAAATTGTTTTGATAAGACAATACAACCTTTTTTTCCAGACAGAAGAAAAGCACTAGATCAACTAGAAAAGATTATCCAAACTCCA
>Ga0233431_1004671_pt1 | contig 14356 bp, 10 predicted proteins | sample SI_118_April2016_FD_179867 | JGI IMG/M metagenome (GOLD analysis project Ga0233431, IMG submission 179867) | Seawater microbial communities from Saanich Inlet, British Columbia, Canada - SI_118_April2016_200_MG | ecosystem: Environmental > Aquatic > Marine > Inlet | place: Canada: British...
ACTCAAAGGGGTAAAGTTGACGAACATATTGAACGCCTTTTTGGCCGCATCAACCGAACAACTACTTGAAATGGCGGCATAATATTCTTGTTTTTTGTGACAGAAAACTAGGTGATAAGGTACTAAAAAACGGCCCTGGAAAAAATGTCGCGAACAGCCCCCTGTGCCCCCCCGTTTAAATAATCAAAAGGTCAAATAATCAAATCATCCATCGTTTCGGGAACGTACCGCAAAAGCCCTGCTGCTGAAGGAGTAGTCAAGGATGCCGGAGGACCTGCGGCCAACGCTGAAGCCGAAGATTCTCGCCTTCGACGAACCTTCAGCTTCTCCCGACCAAACCCACCAACCTGTGGTCTTCAAGAGAGACGTCATATTACGGTCGCCTGTGCCTTTCTTGTAAAGACCGTTCAGCTCATCTATGGTGGGCATCCTCCACCCACCACCGTCAAGATTAAGGCTTTGGACCCAGGACCTGGCTTCATTCCAGTTTGTATTTTCATCAGGACCCGCCTTCCACTCAAGGCCCGTGTTTGTGTCCTTTATGACCCCTTTGGAGTAGAGTACGTATTGTCCATGTCGTTCAATTACATTATTTGAAGGTGGTGCTGGTTGAGGGTAAGAAGGTTTCTGAGGAACGCTGGTCACCTCAACCCATTGGTTCTTGGATTCCTTTCGGGAACGTACCGCAAAAGCCCTTCCAGAGTAGGAGAAACCACGGATGCCCCAGGCCTTGCGGCCGCTGTAGAAGGAGAAGATTCTTGCCTTCGACGAACCTTTAGCTTCTCCCGACCAAACCCACCAACCTGTGGTCTTCAAGAGAGACGTCATATTACGGTCGCCTGTGCCTTTCTTGTAAAGACCGTTCAGCTCATCTATGGTGGGCATCCTCCACCCACCACCGTCAAGATTAAGGCTTTGGACCCAGGACCTGGCTTCATTCCAGGGTGTGTCCTTGTCCGGTCCCGAGACCCACTTAAGGCCTGTACTGGTGTCCCTGACAATCCCATTGTCATAAACCACATACACTCCGTCCCGACCAATTTCATTGGAAGCGGCAAAGCAAAGGCATCCTCCCAAGAGAAATACTAAAAGAGCGATGCTAAGTGCAAGTTTTTTCATGGTAATCATCTTCTTCCCTTTTCCTCGATCAATCCGCTTTCTGCCTTTTACTTCTTTTACAGCAACGACTCATGAGCGAAAAGCGAGATTTATGTTTTGGGAAAGAACTTGCAACTTGGACAGTTTGGTAAATTATATTTTAACATCAGAGTATTGCTAATTTTTCCTTGAACGTACGGCAAAAACTCTTTTATGAGTAACACTTATATGTTTATACGAAACTAGGCCTCCGTTCCTAACATCATAAACCCACACATCAGCTGCATCCGGTCCTTTGTAAGACCACACATACCAACCTGTGGTTTTTAGAATCGCAGGTAGCCTTTTCCATTTATTGCAAATCGTTTGCAGCTCTTTATTGGTGGGTATTCGCCACCGATTATGGGCATTAAAACGCACCCTGGCATTTTTGTTGTCCACCCATTTCCTTGCTTCAGAAAATGAGGTTCCTTCATCAGGCCCAGCAATCCACTCAAGTCCGGTATGTGTATCCCGGACTCCCCCGGCGTTAAAAACAAACCTGTGGCGTGGTTTTTCCTCAGTTGCACCTTTGACATTTTTCGATATCGGGGGTGCGGCATCCTTTTTAGTGTTCGAAACGTTTGAATTTTTGGGCGGTTTTTTTATAAGATGAATTTTAAGGGTTTCCTTTTTCCCTGCTTCCAGGCTTGCCCATGTCTTTCCGGTTTCATACCCATCGCTCGATACCTCCACATGGTAGCGTCCGGGTTCAAGGACCATCCCCTGGTGAAATTTTTGTTTTATGTTAAGGAGTCGAACATGCGCATCTTCCGGTTCAGCTTCTACAAATAACTGGCTGATGACCCATTCAAGATGAATTTGTACCGTTTTACTTTTTCCTGCTGTGAGGGTTACCCAGCCTTGCTTTGTTTTACAACCGCCACGTGAAACCTCGACATGGTAGCGTCCGGGTTTAAGGACCATCCCCTGGTGAAATTTTTGTTCCGTGTTAAGAAGTCGCACAGTCGCATCTTTTGGCTCAATTTCCACAAATAACTTGCTGATAATCCATTCAAGATAGAACTGCAAGTTCTGGTCCTTCCCTGCTTCCAGGTTTGCCCATGTCTTTTTTGTCTTGCAACCCTCTCGTGAAACCTCGACATGATAACGTCCGGGTTTAAGGACCATCCCCTGGTGAAATTTTTGTTCCGTGTTGAGAAGTCGCACAGTCGCATCACTTGGATCAGTTTTTACAAATAGTTTGCTTTCGCTTATGTTTCTCGGTTTAAAGTGTTTTCCCTGTGCATTGGATTGGGCGCCCTTATTTCCTGGAACACCATCCTCGGAAGTGTTATCGGTTTCGCTTGCTATTTTAATCGGATTGAAATTATTCTTTTGTGGTTTTGCATTCTCAGAAATCAAGCCAAGCACCAGAAAAAAAGAAAACATACCTAGCGCAACCCCTGCGGTGATCAACACCTTGGCACGTCTTTTCTTTCTCACGGCATTGGAAACAGGGGCTTTTCTAAGACGAAATTCAAGTTCTGTGGGCGTCACCGAATCGATCCCAACCTCCTGGGTTGTAGTTTTGAACCCGTCAAGGGTCAGCCCCAGTTTATATCTCCCGGCCGGCAATTCTATACTCGCATCCGTTTTTTTCCCCGTATCCCGGCCGTCTATCCATATTGAAGCGCCATTCGGCAAACTGGCAATAGTCAATTCAGCGAGCGGTTCAGGGGACGTCATGTCCCTGACAAGCCGAAACCCCCAACTATGATCTTTATATTCAGGCCAGTTGCACCAGCGATAAGTTGTTCGGCATTTCATCGCATCGCTGTTCCAACTCCCGCCTCGAAGCACCCGCTGTGTGCCCACAGACGGACCTAGGGGATTATCGACCGCATCCGATGGATAATCCGCGAACCAGTCCTGGCACCACTCCCAGACGTTGCCGCTCATATCATGGATAGCAAGCCCGTTGGGAGACTTCTCTCCTACCGCCCGGGTACCGCCGTCGTCGTTTCCTTTATGCCAGGCTACGGCATCAATATGGCCTCCGCCGGCATAGGTCTCTTTTTCACCCCCACTTCTCGCGGCATATTCCCATTCCGCCTCGGTCGGAAGTCGAAACTGATATTTCCTGTCGTTTTCCGTCGTTAGTTTTTCTATGAAATCCTGTGTGTTGTCCCAGGAGACCATTTCCACGGGATGGTTGTCTCCCCTTCCACATTTGGAAGGAGTTGTTCCCATCAGATTTTTCCACTGACCGCAGGTTACAGGATATTTTCCAATATAAAAGCCATCAAAGGCAACTTCATGCGCCTTTTCTTCAGCTTCGGCCTCATGTTCAAATACCCCCCCCATCATGAATTTCGAGTTATGGACATAGACGAACTCCATTCCGGTAACAGGGTCCGTAAATACCGGTTCGGGCGGCTCATGAGGCGGAACTTTCTCATCTTTTTCAATATCTTCCGGAACGCTGACAACGCCGGGACTATCTTTCTGATCCCTCTGACGGTCACAGGCCTCCACATACTCCAGAAACTCCCCGCACCCATTGAACCGGTCATCCGGAGACTTATCGAGGGCTTTCATGACAATCCCCGTCAGTTCGTCGGAAATATCGGGATTGATCTCCTTCATGTCGGGCGGTGCTTCCCGGACATGTTTGTCCTTCACCGCATAATCAGTTTCGCCGTCAAAAGGCGTCTGCCCCGTCAGCATCTCAAACAACACGACGCCGATGGAATAAACATCGCTTCGATGGTCGACTCCCTTCGGATTGACCACCTGTTCCGGGCTGACATACCAGGCGGTGCCAATATCCACGCCTGTTTTGGTTAGGCGATGATTGTCGCCCGCGCGAAGCGCGATGCCGAAATCCATGATTTTGGCTCTGCCGGACCTGTCAATCAAAATATTTGAGGGCTTGATATCTCGATGAATGATTCCTCGGCTGTGGGCGAAATTCACACCGGCCAGGATATCCTTTAGAATTGGCAGAACTTTGTTTTCACCCAGTTTTCCCTCATGCTCAATCATGTCCTCAAGGGAACAGCCATCCACATATTCCATCACAAGGCAGTACAGGCCGTTATGTTCAAAAAAATCATTCACCTGCACAATGTTCGGATGGTCCAGTTCGGCCTGGGCCATGGCTTCTTTCTCAAAGCGTTCTTTGAACTGAGGGCTGTTTGAAAATTCAGAGCTCAAACATTTCACGGCAAATTGTTTTCCCAGAATCACATGCTCGGCAAGAAAAACGATCCCCATGCCACCTTCTCCGATCTTAGAGAGGATATTGAGGTTTCTAATCTGGGTTCCGGTGATGTTCATTTCTCTAAAGATTGCCCTTGTCCGATAATCCCGCTCTATTTTGATTGTTCAACCGCGAGTTCTCCATATTTCATCTCACATCTTTTCCTCGAACATGGGAGCCCTGCTTTCAAAATTCCATTTCCCCACGTATAACCGGTCCATGGGATAGGCGTTTTGAAGTTTGATAATATGGTTTTTCAACAGACAACACCTTTTCTGATATTTCGGATGCGTGTTTAAAACATTTTCCATTTCATCCGTTATCGTGCCGATTGCATCCTTAAGAAGTCCTCGATCAGATTTCGTTTTCGTAATTTCTCCTTCTTTTCCCATTCGCTTTTCCCAGAAATTGACGATCTGGTAAGGCGAATAGCCGAAAGCATAGATCAATTCCAGAGCCCTTCGATCGGCCTCTGCTTCCACCCGGGCGTTATAAGGGTGCTTGACAAATTTACTAATAATTGCCGCTGGATTATGCATAACCCCCGGAAGCTTTCCAATAATCTGATACGTGGCAATACAATGCCTGAGATCCACATGCTTGATTTCGTGCGCCAAAACGTGAGCGAGCTGCGCTTCATTTTCAATATTCTCCAAAAGTCCCGTGTAAATGTAGATTCCCCCGCCTGGAATGGAAAAAGCATTGACATCATCGCTCCGGATAGCGTGAAAATGGTAAGCAATCCCTTTTCGGTTCACTTTGGAGAGCAGAGATTTCCCCAGGGATTGAACGTAGGCAAGCCACCCCTTGTCAATATCGATTTTCCCCTTATGTTGCTTTTCCATTTGTTGCGAAAGTTCCCTGCCGAGACTGTTTTCGGTTTCTTCGGATATCTCGGTTGCTTTTATGATTTCAGTTTCAATTGAATGGGCGACCTGCTGAGCCACATCCGAGAAAAGAACGTTGCAGTCCTGATGGATGTAATGATAGCGCCGGGACTCCTCCACATCCTTCAACCCCTTTTTCAAAGGAGTTGGTTCACCCGGTATTGTACCCAGTTCCTGATCCGAGCCGAAAATCCGATCCGCTGTTTTTGAAGCGGTCTTCTGAATTTGTGAAATTTCCCGCTTTATTCTTTGGGATTTTTCAGCGGGGGGAACACCTATATTGTCCGTATCGGCAGGGGAATCCTTAGGCTGGGTTGAATCGGCATCGGGCCATAGTGCCACATTTCCCAGATACAGGGCTGTTGCGCCTACCACAATCAGTAAAACCAGACTGACAATCAATCCCGGCCACCGGCCTTTTTTCCGGCGCTTCGCTATGGAAGGCGGAGCCTCGGAATGGGTCAGTTCATGTCCACAGTTATTGCAATACCTGGCATCATCGTCATTCTGAAAGCCGCATTGCGTACAAAACGGCATACGTGGCTCCTTGTCCCCTTAAAAATACCACCAGACCCCGGCCCCGAGCAGCGCCGCAAGGATAACAAAAAACGAAATGGATGCTACTGATTTGATATTGACGGTTGTCACTGTTGGTTTGACTTCCAACTCGGGTTTCGCTAAAGGCGCCTGAAGGTTCCCAAGCCGTACAACCTGTACAGTAACATTGTCATAACCGCCCTGGTTCAGGGCGGCGGAAACAAGATTATTGCAAAGCACTTCGGCCGACCCTCCCCGGCGAAAAATCTGTGAAATCTCAAAGTCCCCAACCAGCCCGGAGAGCCCGTCCGTACACAGCAGAAAAAGGTCGTCGGGCAGGACCGAAAACGGTTCCCTCCTCACTTCCGGATCAACCTCGGGCTTCGCCCCCAACGCCCGGTAGATGATATTGGCGTCGGGATGATCTTCCGCCTCTGCAAGGGAGATGATGCCATCATCCACCATCTGTTGAATTCGAGAATGGTCTTTTGTCATGGGTTTGAGTTTTGAGTTCCGGTAAAGGTAAATTCTGCTGTCCCCCACATGAGCCATATAGGCTTGATTATGGCTGACAACCAGAACAACCACTGTGGTTCCCATTTTATGATATTGCAAGTCACCGGAAGTCCCCTTCTCATGGATACGGCGATTCGCCAGAGTAATAGATGACTTGAGAAGATCCGGAACAGAATCTCCTCCTTTTTCAAAGCATTGTTTGATGGTAGAAATGGCCAATCTAGCCGCTTCCCTGCCGCCAGCCTCCCCTCCCATTCCATCGGCGACGATAAACACCTCGCCTACAGGAAAACTAAACCAGCCCATGTCGTCTTGATTATCTTTCCGCTCAAGACCCACGTCCGTTTTCTGCGCAATCATCATCTTCATAGGCCACCCCCGCATCCTGTTACAGTGGAACCTTGATTCCCTTCACATCAAAAGGACACTTGATCTTCCAGAACAGAAATTCGGCAACGATTCGACCCCGGATGCCGTATCGCAAAAGACCGGAAACAAGTATTTTTCCCGCACTCTTTAAAAACGGCATCGGATAGAGGGTCAGTGGACACTTGAACGTCTTACTTTCGAATGCATGGACAAGAATGCTTTTATCACCCAGCAGATTCCCCCTGCCGACCTGCCGTGTGTTGATCAAGAATTCGAATTCCAGCGAAGTGATTTTCACCGGAATCATCGTATTATTTTTCACCTCAAGCAGCAGTATCAAAACCTGCTGTTTAATTTCAGAGGGTTTACGCTTCCCATCGGTAATGACATCCACGAAATCTTCAAGTATTTCCCGCGTCTGTCGTCCCAGCCCACCCGAAATCGAATCATTTTCATAGGAAATCCCCACCAGTGAAACTTGGAAATTGGACGCTGCCCATTTCAGAATATAGGGGAACCCGTTAACAAACATAAAGCCGAGTACGGCAACGGAAAATGCCAGGGTAAGCGCTGCTTTCCTCCTTGTCCCACCGGTTTCCGGCAGTGAGCGCAGCTTTGAACCGTCTGCGGAGCAAAAGGAATCCGTGTTCGGATAGGTTTTCCCGCATTCGGAACACTGTTTCATGAAAATCGCCTTTATTGATTAACCATTAGTGTCTATTGAGGAGCTTTCTTCGAAGGCTCGATCATAATAAGCGTGAACTCAGTATCCCCCATTGTGATCTTATCGTAGTTATTGAGGGTGACATCCTTTGTAATTTCCTCCCCGTTTACAAAAGTTCCGTTGGTTGAAAGATTGTCCCGCATCCAAAAAAGTCCCCGTCTGAACAACAGAATGGCTTGTTCCGAGGACATATTTTTATCGCCTTTTACCGAGATGTCCACGTTGCCCGCACCGATCATATGCCGTCCCTCCCGGATCTCATAATACGTTCCTGACGGCTCATGGGAGTAGGTAACCAGAAAACCCACCATTCGAGGTTTTGCAATGGCATCATTTTTTGGACCATTTTGGTCCGGTGAAATAACAACGGTTTTTCGCCTAGCCTTTTTTGCGTCAGCAGAAATCCCCTCGGATACGGGACCTTCCACTTTTGTTTTCCGGCGCGGATCACCGGAGACCTTGAGTGAAACATTTCCAGACTGCATAAAGGTTTTTTCATGGGATGGGGTTGTTAGCCCGCGTCTACTCCCTGTGTCAGCCCGGCAGATTGGACAGTCTTTCCAGGTGGGATCCATGATGTGCCCATTCGGACAACGTATTTTCTCACTTATGTTCGGTATGGGGGCACGGCATGCTTTGCAGAACCTGGCACCGTCAGGATTGGTCGTCCGGCATTTTGGGCATTGAATCATCTGGAATCCTCCTCTGGATAAAGCGCCACTTGGTGGGCGGCTCTGAATTCTGTCTTATTCGACTGATTGACTATTTTTTTCCGATTTCACAACAATTTCAATCGGTCCGATCCGAATCATATCGCCTTCTTTGATGAAAACCGTCTCTTTGATATATTCACCATTCAACCTGGTGCCATTGGTGCTTCCGAGGTCTTTAAGCACCCATTGGTTGCCGTCGCCGGATATTTCCGAGTGGTAACCGGAAACCGTGTCTCCTTCAAGAACAATAGCACAGTCCGGATAAGCGCCGATTGTCATAGGTTCCGGTTTAAGCGGAATTTCTATGCCTTTGCCGGATATCAAAAGGATCAAAGGATTTGGATTAGGGGGCGTCATGGGCTTTTCTTCAGGCAATGGCGCCGGTTCCGCCCCCGTCACTTCTGAAGGCTTGGTTTCATGCGCATTGTCGCTCATTGTCTTTCTTTTTCTTTTGTTCAACACAAGAATCCCCAAAACGAGAATCGCCACGGCAACGGTGCCCAAACAAACAACTACAAGAATGTTTGGCATGTTGCCGATCACTTCAATCACCGGCTCTCGGGATCTGCTTTCTGTTTCTGAATCTTCACTGGATGGTTTCTTGGTAACCTCCTTGAACAGGGGCGCCAGAAAATCAATCTCTCCCTTACAGATTTCGCCTCCCGAGTCAGCATATTGAACCTCCAGGTGGTGTTTCAAGCCATCCCCCCTGAAATCGGCTTCAAGCTCAAGTACTTGCTGATCAAGAATATTGCCGGCGATGGCGGCGTAGGCCTCATAAAGACCACTGCTTCCGGATACTTTCCGGTATTCTCCGCCGGTCATTTTTGCAAGACGCACCATATTATCCAGAAATTTTGCATCGGCCCTGCCTGAAAAACCGATGGTATAAATCGGAACATTGAACTTCTTGGCATTTGCTATGGCATCATCAAGGGTAAACCCGACGCCTTCATCTTTGCCGTCCGACAGCACCACAAGATATCGAAGACGCGGAAGATCCGGCCTTTCCAGCATTTCAAGGCCTGTGAAAACCGCCTTGAACAGAACGGTACTCTTTCCCCGGCAGTGAAGCGCATCGAGCTTCTTCAGGAAAATGTCCGCGTTTTCGGTAAAATCACAATCCTCAAAAACGTCGTCGTTAAAGCTCAGCAGTCCGACAAGGTCTTGCGGCGCTTTCTGTTCCATCAGCTTTTTGATGGCCCCCTTTATGGCTGAAATCTGGTTTTTCTTCATGGAGCCGCTGGTATCGACGGCAAGCAGCAACGCAATGTTTTCACCGGACTTTTTAAGGGAGGAAACCTGTTTCAGAGCTAACGCTTCTTTATCTTCCATGGCAGCCTTGAACTGTGACAGAATCGGGGATTTGATCGCTGCACCGTCCTTTTCAACAGTCAAAAAGATTCTTATTGAGGGGAATTGAGAGACGTCGTAGCTGTGAATTTTAAGCTTGAGTCCTGCAGTCGCGTTCTGTTGAGTCACCAGAACCAAGAAAACAATCAAAATATATGCTTTAAATTGTCCTTTCATGATTTCTCCTTGAGCAGTTCAGCACTTCAGGAATTACATGTTCTCCATTGGTTCAAACCTTGATGAACTCGTAAAAAAGTGAATTCATAACGTTTTAAGAGAGCGTCAAACCTTGTCCCGCAGTCTAAGGGCGAGCATTGTCATGGCGACAAAACTGAAAATATAGATCCCAATTACCAGAAACAGAACGGATTCATTTTCCACCGAACGATCGCCAAAAAGCCGACTGCTGTAGGAATTCAAAGGGCGTACGGAAGCTGAAGTTTGATCAACACTGTTTGAGATTTCCGTCTGTTTATTGGTTTCCTCGCTTTCTTTTCCCGAGTCCTCAATCTGGATGATATGCTCAAAAGCCCACCGGGAAGGAACAAAGCGAGAGAGAAAATGGGCCGAATCACCCATGTCTTTGACGGACAGCATGGCACCGCCCAGTATCACCATGGGCAGCAAAACCAGGGGGACAATGGCAATTGCCGCCTGTTGAGTTCTGGTGACGGACGAGAGGAAAAGACCAATGCTCAGGCCGGCAAGGGATGCCAGGAAGGTAACCCACAGCATCCCGGAAAAAGACCCTTTAAGCTGAACCGACGGATGGATAATGCCCACTAGGATAGCACACTGAAAAAGGCAAAAACACCCCAGCACCATGTATTTTGAAAGAACATAAGCGGATATCTTCAGATTCACCATCCGTTCCCTGGTATATATGGCTTTTTCCGAAACAACCTCTCGGACGGAATTTGATATTCCGAACCAGAGGGCCGCGATAACGACTAAAAAAAGTGGGACCGCTGCTTGGTTGTCATCTCCTTTTCCGTGAAAAACAACTGAAACCAGGATTGCAATTACGGGCGCCTGTAAAAGAAGGATACCCGTATTGACATGATCTTTTCGTTTGACGGTGAAAAACCGGGATGTGAGGGTCCACCATTGTTTTATCAAAAAATCAAATGAGATCGGCGGCTTGCTGTTTTCGGGTCTCCGGGATGCGGCAACATAGTTCTTCCGATCCTCAACATACTGCCTGAAATAGATGGAATTATGGTATTCCGCCGCCCATTCCCGCTCATGGCGCAAAGACAACCCCTTCAAGGTATTGTCCGCATTTTTAACTATTTCTTCATGCGGTTGACCGGGATTAAAGAATGTAATGGAATCTGGATAGGCCGGTCCGTAGTACATGAGCCTTCCACAGGAAAGAATAATTAAATTATCTAATTTTTTATAGATTTCAAGGCTCGGTTGATGGATCACCAGGATGATGGTCTTCCCCTTATTGGCCAAACCGCGAAGGACGTCCATTACGTTAACGGCGTCCTCTGATGAAAGCCCCGATGTCGGTTCATCAAGAAAAAGCAGGCTCGGATCGGTCAGAAGCTCCATGGCCAGATTCAGCCGCTTCCGTTGCCCGCCGCTGATTCCCTTTGTTTCAGCGGAGCCGATGATGACATTTCTAATATCGATGTTTCTTTTGGTATCCATCAGGCCGAGCTGTGTCAGGACGCTAACAATGCGGACACGGATTTCTTTTTCGGTTGTATCGATTGGAAGGCGAAGCTTTGCAGTATAATAAAGAGCTTCAAAAACAGTCAGTTCCGGGTGGAGAATATCATCCTGGGGCACATAGCCGATACAGGTTCTGAACGCATCATAGCTGGCGTAAAGAGACTGTCCGTTGACAAGAGAACGACCTGATTGCGGTGGCAAATATCCGTTCAGGGCAAGGAGCAGGGTCGTTTTCCCTGATCCAGAAGGTCCCATCACACCGACAAATTCGGAAGGATAAACGGTCAAGGATACCCCGCCCAGAAGCTTTTTGGCGGAACGAGCCTTCTTGTCGTAGACCTCGACGGTTATATTGTCGGCAGCCAGACGAATATCTCTGCGATAATCCCTTTTTTCAATCCGGTTGTTTGGGGTTAATGTGAAAGAGAAAGAGCTGATGGAAATTGTATCTCGTTCGGTTACAGGGCATGCGTTTATTCTAAGACCATTCAGATATGTTCCGTTGGTGCTGGCAAGATCCTCAAGAAAGAAACCACCTTCCGCAATGATGAGCCTTGCATGATGCCAGGAAACCTGAGGGTAATCCAAACATATCGTGCAAGCGGGATCTCTTCCAATAATCGTTTCCCGCTCTAATATACTTATAGCTTGAGGATCACTGGCACCGACAGGAGCGCCCGGTCCCGTTCCTATAATACGATTCAAATCAAGTGCTAGTTGATGGGTGCCCAGATGGATCGCATCTCCAGGATTAAGCGGGGTCTCCTTAAAGGGAGGAACTCTGCTGCGGTTCAGATAGGTACCGTTGGTGCTTTCCAAATCCTCGATAAACAGATTGCCGCCCAGCAAAACAATGCGACAGTGTTGCGCTGAAACCATGGGATAATCTTCGACAATGTCGTTTTGGAAGTCCCGCCCTACATTCCAAATTCGACCATTGCTCTTACGTATTGGCTCAGATCCGCAATAGCTGCAAAAGGCTGAATCGGGGTCAATTTGTTTCCCACACGTTGAACAGATCATTTCAAATTCCAAAGAAGTTGAAGAAAGCGCACGATAAATTTGTTCTGACCTGAAATGTCTGCTAATTTAGAATAATTTCATTATGTCTCTACAATAACTATTTTATATTAAAGGCTTTTTTTGTGCAAGTTGCCAGCGGATTAAAATAGTCATCTTTCCTCCAATGAATTCAATAGCTTGGGAAAAAGAATAAATTCATCGTGGAAAAAAGCGGATTTTAGTTGATTTCTCACTAGGTAATTAATATGAATAAACACCGTTGTCAAACGGGAAGAGAATAAAATAGCCGTTTTTGAGGATTTTTCATTTTTCGGTGATGCCCCCAATTGATTGGCAAGCCGTTGGTGTCTTGATTCTGTCGTTTGAGCAGCAACTATCGCCGTCATTTCGGTCGAAAACACACGCGATGACACCGTTTTTCATAGACCGCCTCTGGAATAGTCTCTCGATTTGGATAAGGATACCGTGATGTGTCAATGAAATGGGACATCATCGGGGAATAAAACACCCTGAAAAAAGTGCTCATATTTTAGGTTTTGGGTATATTTTGATTTCTTGACAAGATCCAATATATCGGCAGGTCAAAAACCTTTAACTGGGGAAACTAAAGGCATGGGCTTGGCGTACATGGTAGGAGGAGCTTTATAAAGTGTATGTCCTAAATAGTTTTTTGATTTTGTACCTGTTGCTGTTTTGTCCATTAGATGGATTTGCAAAGATGTATAAATGGGTTGATAAAGATGGGAATGTACATTTAACGAGCCAACCTCCTGATGAAGAAGCAACGGGAATAAAAGAGTATGGGAAAGATGGGATCAGGGCTGAACCAGAAAATGAAACAAATGAGGCGGAATCTGAAGCCGATTTCTCGCTGAAAGATGTCGATTTAGTAATTTTAAGTGGGTATACTAGGGACGGCGTCTTAAAACTTGACGTTTTTTACAAGAATAAAGACAAAGATAAGTCGGTTTATTGGGAAAGAGGAACAGTGAAATGCCACTGTCAAATCTATGAAGCCGTTGGCAAATACGAAAGGAAAAAGGGACAAAAAATAGACAGCATAAAAAAGACTTTGGAACGTTATGACCAAGACATTTATGTTGATATTCCTAAAAAATACCTAAATAAGGGAAAAACGGGAATTGTCGAATGCCTAGTTGATACTGGATATATAAAGAAAAAAATAAGCTATAGCCCATCTTTTGGTGGTATTAGAAAGAAGACCCCTAGGGGGAGCACAGCATCACAAACCATGAAGTGAATCCCACCACCAAAACCCCTGAGATCCACGAGGTGGGCCGTTCTCCCCTGGAGCCTGCCCTGGGAAAGTTTTTCCTTATCTGCCAATCCAAATTCTGAATTGATATCCCACCGGAACCCAAGGCCGTCGGAAAACAGTCTTCGTTACCTGCCCAATAAACTATAATCTGAAGTTTCACCGAAATTGACCCGTGTTCGATCACCAGACCATCCGCAGCAGTGCGGCCACAAAAGATTTTCGGGGGGAGTTTTTGTTCTTTGGTGAAAACGGCATTAAAATCACCGCTCAATACGACCTTGGCAATGATATGTCTCAAATCTGAGAAGGCGAAACTGCTACGACCTTTAACTTTATGGCGGCGTTCGGGGGTATTTTCGAGTCGTGCGCCATAGATCCAAGTAATGGTGGCGGCCATCATCGAAAAGTTGATGTGGTTGACCACCGCATGTGCATTGCGAGCTTGGCTTTTGCTACTGCCAATGTTCTGCTTAATTTCTTTAAAACCTGATTCGATTTTCCATCTGGCGCCATAGCACTTGGTGATTTGCTCAACAGATAGTTCCATAACCGTAGAGAAGAGGCAATCCACTGTGTTTTTCGAAAAACCCAGATACCTCGGACAGGGTACTTGAATGTTTTGAACATGACCATCTTTGAGAATGCGTTGACGTCTCGGTATTTCCCAAGAAACACGCGATGGAATGATGCATGATGAAATGAACACCACCCTGCTTTTGAAATCTCTCAAAATTTATTGCACCCAACCTCCATGCCTGTCAGCGTCTTCCAATTTTGGAGAAAACACAGCCAAGGATTTTGGGTAAATCCTGGGACGGCATCCACCTGATGTATCTTGACTTATGTTGCGAGTTGGTCTAACCGTCTGAAAAACAGAGCGTTTTTAAGCTTGCGGCGAGATATGGAAAATCGGCAATAAAGACGATAGGT
>Ga0233431_1004673_pt1 | contig 14345 bp, 13 predicted proteins | sample SI_118_April2016_FD_179867 | JGI IMG/M metagenome (GOLD analysis project Ga0233431, IMG submission 179867) | Seawater microbial communities from Saanich Inlet, British Columbia, Canada - SI_118_April2016_200_MG | ecosystem: Environmental > Aquatic > Marine > Inlet | place: Canada: British...
CCAAACGATCATATAGTTCCCCTTCCATGTATCCCCCACACTCCCCCTGCCACAGCATCCAACTCATCGTCGCTAAGTTCATCGTTGAGCGTTGCGATCTCTTCCATCGTAAAATCAAATCCTGCCCCTTTGACGTATTTCATACGTTCTTCTGATGTGGCGATTTCCCCGGCGCTCTTCCTGAAATCCTCGTCGTTTTTCATTCTCTCCAAAAATGCTTTTGCGCTTTCAATGGACATGTTTGTTTCTCCTTTTCTGCTTTTAGAGGTTTTACTTAGGCGTGAGACTTCCCGATCTATGACCGGCGACATCACAGGCTTGGTTCTCTACATATCCTTATCTTCTGGCCTGGAGGCTGTAACTTCTTTCTTTCGGCTCTAATTAATACTTCTTTAATGGATTTGCAATGCCCCCATCTATTTTAAATTAGTTGTATATATTTTCCCGGCTGATGTTGGTAATGAGCCATCTTGAATAATCTCAACGAGATGTGTTATGTCGGGTGACCCGCCCGATACGTGATTTAATTCGTCATCTCTAAGCTCTGCACTTACCTCCTCCAATTCGCCTATGGTGAACTCAAATCCTGCCTTTTTGACGTATGCCATACGCTCTTCTGCTGTGCCGGGTTCCCCGACGCTCTTCCGGAAATCTTCGTCGTCCTTCATTCTTCCCACAAATCCTTTTGCGTTTTCGATAGACATGGTTTTTCTCCTTTTATTTGGTAAGACTAGAATATCATAAAAAATACAAATCAATGACAAGGGTAGTGCGAGTTTCCTGATCTTTGACAGTAGTCACACGATTATTAAAATCCTCGTCCGTTTAATAGCTGCCGCACGCAGTCACTTGGTTTATTCAGTCAAGTCCGCCCCTGGATTAACAGTATGTAAAGGGTACGAACAAAAAAACCGGTGATTTTCCCATTCTGATTTTTTGGACTCAATGGTCCTCCTTTTTACCCTGAGCAGCTATTGCCAGTGGGGCGTACGTTTGGCTCTATATGCGCTTTTCGCCTCTTCAGCATCCGGGCTGTACTGAGCTCGTTCCTGAAGGTCAAAGTAGTATTGGAGGATTGTCGTATAATCCATGTCGAAAGCCTGGTTGGTCACCAATTTGCTCAAGCGTGTTCCTTCGGAGCAGACTGCCAGGTATTCGCGGGCAGTTTTGTCGAGATGAGAGAAGAAATCTTCGTTGGGGACGATATGATCCACCAGACCGATTCGCAGAGCTTCCTTCCCGTCGACATTTTGTCCGCCCAGGATCATCTTCTTGGCCCTTCCCCAACCGATATAACGAGGCAGGCGCAGCGTTCCCAGACCTGGAATCAGCGACTCCTTAATCGCAGGCAGACCGATCTGGCAATCAGCCGTGCTAACCCGTATATCTGCGGCCAGAGCCAGCTGCAGCGCGCCGCCCAGGCAATACCCGTGCATCCCTACAATTATCAGCTTCTCCATCGTTTCAAAAGAACGCAGGGCACGTTCCCAACGATGATGGTAGGCCATTTCAATTTGATCAGCGGCCAATTCTTTGAGATCGATGCCGGTGGAAAAGGCTCTTCCCTCACCCCGGATAATAACCTCCCGAGTCTCCTGGTCTTCTCGCAACGCATCGGCAATATTGTTGATCTGAATGGTAGAGGCATTATTCATGGCGTTCAGATAGCGTTCTCGGGTAAATGTCACCAGGGCAAGTTTCCCCTCTTTTTCCAGACGCATAAATTCATATTCCAGCAATATCTCCATAGCCTTATCCTTTAGGCATGAATCGGGCTCACCCATTAGCACGGATGGTCAATATCATTGGACATCAGTGGCAATTGTTTTTGATGTATTTTGCGCATTTTGGGGTGGCCCCTCCAATTTTTTTTGTTTTAATTTCAATCTGCCTCAAAATGCGCTTTTTTTTGGAAAATTCAGATCTTTATCCATAGTTACTACAGATGAGTATGCCGCCTGAGGCAAAGTCAAGCTCATCATATCCGCCTACATTGACTTCGTCACGCGGTTACCGTCTCATGTTTGTGTTTACTGCCCATATTATGGGTAACCATGCATACCCGAACAATCAATTATTCCACCATGCACTTTCTCCAACTGTTCGTCGCTTAGTTCCGACGTAAGCTTCACAATTTCCTCCTTCGTAAAATCAAAACCTGCCTTTTTGACGAATTCCATGCGTTGTTCCGTTGTGGCGATCTCCCCCACTCTATTCCTGAAATCCTCGTCATTTTTCATTCTTTCCAAAAATGCTTTTGCGCTTTCAATAGACATGTGTGTTTCTCCTTTCCTGGTTTGGTGTTAATGTTTTCACACTGGCCGGCTTTATGAGTAGGGAAGCGGCATGGCTCGTCTCCGGCAATACGTCACCAGATGGACCCGATGGCTGTGGGGCGCACCGGACGCTTTCTAATCTATTGTCACCCACCTCGTCGAATACTGATGAGACTTGTTTCATGGTAAGTTCCGCATTCTGGGCCTCATTCGGGGTCGGTCCTTCCTCCTCTTATGTACCTTCCTCACAATCCGTATTAAGCCGCATTCGGCGTTTCTTGAAAACATGCCCCATTATAGCCCCCCCCTGACACCACATCCAACTGTTTATCGCTTACCTCACTACTAAGCTTCTCAATTTCCTCCTTCGTAAAATCAAAACCGGCCTCTTTGACGAATTCCATGCGTTGTTCCGTTGTGGCGATCTCCCCGACGCTCTTCCTGAAATCCTCGTCGTTTTTAACCTTCTCCAGAAATGCTTTTGCACTCTCAATAGACATGTGTGTTTCTCCTTTCCTGGTTTGATGTTAATGATTTGTACTGACAAGTTACTGATGACAATTAGAGCAGGGACCATGCCCTATTTCACGATACGCTAAGAATCTCCAAAACATGTTGAAATTCAACTGGATATTTACTCATTAAAAAAACGTCTTCCGACGTCTTCGAGCGAAACCCCCGAAAAAGGCAATATGAGACCTTTGCATAACCCTGATTCGGACGAAATTTGCTGCTCAGTAGCTCACTATCATTAAATTATATTTCGCTATAATGTTCTTGAATTAGTGATCAGATTGGCTCCGGCAAAAAATTGTCGGGTTTTGCAAAGGTCTCAATATATTGTAAGTCACCTGCAATATATTGCATTTTTCAGCTTTTTGAGGGTAAGGTCAGGGGATGAGGCTCTGAAAACATTTCCCCCCAAACACTATATATTGAGGTTGGCCAGTTTTCGGTTCATACGGACGCGGCAGAAGTTTTGTCGAGTAGACCGGGGCCTCCCATGGCTACAGGCTGAAGTTTGTTTTCTCCGTTTGCCGCCTGGTTTCCCGGTGGTGCCACTTTATCTCAGCCATACCTTCGGTTGTTCCCCGACCCCTCTCAACCGGACAAGCGGATTTCCCATACATCCCTCGCATCGGCGTCTTCCGGCCGCCTCCTTTAATGTCGGTCGACCGTACTCGGCTACTATCCTCTCGATTCGGGATGCTTCAACAAAAACCTTTGAGATTTTCCGATGTTTGCCTGGTTACTTCGATATCGTTGTTTAACTCGATACTGTCTGAGACCCCGGGAGGATGAAATGGCACTCGTCTTTAACGCACCATTCATATTGCCTGCGCTCTGCACGAAGGGATCGGCACCCTCCAAAATCAGACTTTCTCGGGGCTAAGGGGCAGATTCAGGGCATTCACCCTTTACCTCGTTAAACATGCAAACCTCCATATAACATGAAAGTGTACTTCCGGGCGGTTGACTAAACCTTACCCGAGAGGGCTTCTATACCCTCCCACCATCAAACCATGCATTATGCTCCTGACAAACTCTAAAACAGACAAAACCGTTTTATCCATAGTGAATTAAACCACAAAAACTTATCCAGCCTATACTCCGGAAACATACGATTCATCAAGTTGCTGCAATAGTGATTGCAGCGATCCTCAAGCAGATCCCGATCGATAAATCTTAACAGATTAATTTTATTTGGACCATAGTTAGAGTGTTTTGCGACACCAGCAAGCCTGTTTTCCGCAACGCCCGCAAAAAGAGCCAATTTGACAAGTGATTCTGAGATTTCATGCGTTCGAATAACAATCGACCTCTCAGCAGGCAAACGGTCAAGCACCCGTGAATTGTATTCCGACCAGCAGCGCAAGAACCGATCCAGCATGTCAGGTAATCGTAATTTAAGGACTTGAGGCGAAGCGAAATCGTCAGGATCAAATTCACCCAACTTAAAACGACCGTAATGTATTTGCCATGTTGGAATCTTGGATCGTGTGGTTTGGTGACCTTTTCTCCACCTCAATAACATATTCAGGTAAGAATTCAGCCATGAGTAACAGTCCCTGATTGTAAAGATAAATTTTGCATCCGGAAATTCCTCTTCCAAGATATCAAGGTAGTAGTGATTGAAGCTGGATGAGTCCATTTCAAGTTTACCCTGATAATCCCGTAATCGGAGATATTCTTTGAACGGTCCAGTATCAATCTGTCCGTTGTAATAGGCGATAATATGTTCAACGGTTTCGCCGAACATAAATTCGTGCCCGGTCCTATATTGACTAAAGAGACCGGCAATGGATGCCGTACCGGTCTTGGGGATTCCAACGTTATAGATCCGGAACTGGCGGAGAGTCATTGTTTGTATGCCTGTATTTTTGAGGTCAAAATTGTGAATACGATGGCGATTTAGTTTTTTCCTGTATGCTTTCCGAGAACATCGGCATGTTCGAAAATGGGGCATCCGGCATGTTACGTTCAATCATTTCTTCCATAGCGCGTCGAAAATCCCCGGCGTCACCAAAGGTCGTTTCATCAAAGATCCGGTAGCCACATGGCCATTATTATATAAACACACAGAACTCTTGAGCAAAAGTCAAAAAAATGACACTCACAAAAAAAACATTTCGGGATTGTTAGAGGCAAGCCGCTAAAACGGTCGAATAACCATCTATCGTGGCTTTATGGCTGCAGAAGGTGTGCAGCCGTGTTGTGGAATTCTCCAGTGTCTGAATCGCAGGATGTAAGTTAGCATTTTTGCCTGGAAAATCCAATGCGCACTTAATATAGGCTTTTTCTCAAAAGAGGCCTTTCCGGTAAAACTCCTTCAATGTACATTATATTGTAGCTGTCTGCAATATTTTGCACCTTTCGGTTTTTTTGAGGAAAAAGATGGGTTTTCCGAATCTCCATTTTATCGGTCTATCCGATGATACCCCACCGGCCTCTTCCCGGCTCACTATCATCGACGAGCCCTTTCCAGAGATGGTTGATGCCCAGATAAGCCTTAGCCTCCAACTCCCCATTATTCTCAGTTGCGCATCAAATGTTAAATCCCATCGTTGGACAACCTCCCTCATTGCATGGATTTCCTCCAGCAACGCCCCCCAGCTGCTCGTCGCTCAGTTCGTCTTTAAGCGAATTTATTTCTTTTTCTGTAAAATCGAATCCCGCCTTCTTGACAAATTCCATGCGTTCTTCCGCTGTGGTGATGCCCCCTACGCTCTTCCTGAAATCCTCGTCGTTTCTCACCCTTTCCAAAAATGCTTTTGCGCTTTCAATGGACATGGTTTTTCTCCTTTCCTGGTTTTCGTGTTAAGGTTTGAGTTGAGTAAAGAACATTTTCTATTTCCCCCTTGACCGGCACCATCACCTGCCTCGATCGCAACTCATCCTCTTTTTACAGAAAGATGCAAGTTTCCGACAAAAGACCGTACTTTTATCCAAAATCAAGGGGACAGGGCTTGGGCGGTACAATGTCCTCTTCCTGCAAAAAGGCCCGATCAGCTTCATCCAGTCTACTGCTCAAGTAGGCGCTAAGCTCAAACTCCCGGCGACGCAAGCGACACATTTCCTCAGAGGGCTTGAATACAGAACCGGTACTCGCTGCATTGTCATACCTGCAACTGCCTGCGCAATAATGTCTGGCCGGGCAGTCCCTGCATTCCTGCACAAAGGTTATCGGGCTTTTCAGGTACGCATCCCGGTCTATGTGTTTATCAAAGATATTTCCCAGCTTGTACTCATCCATGCCCACAAACCGGTGGCATAGATAAACATCTCCTACACTGGAGATCCCTGTAAGCCCCAGTCCGGCCCCGCAGGGAAAGTATCTTTTACTCTTGTGCGAAAAGCTAAGCAGCCCATGGTAGAGCTCGGAACTGTTTTTCAGTTGCTTTAAGGCCCGGCTGTCCCTGGCCTTGATCCCTGTAAGCCACCTGTCAGCCTCCTGCTCCAGGAGTTCAAGGGCATTGTGCAGATTCCTCCTGCCAGATTTGTTATTTCTTGCGTCACAGGTCAGCATACAATCCGAGGCCGGCATTATGGAGACCTCGGTAAACCCGATTTCCTGCAGGGCCTCTTTGACTTTTTGCGGATCAGTACCCTCCATGAGTACTGCATGGCCATGGGTTTGAGGACGGACCGCCAGCAGATTCTTGATCTTGGGCACTATAAAATTATATGAGCCTTTGCCTCCGGCAAATGGTCGCTGAACATCCTGTATTTCCCTGGGGCCATCAAAGCTGATCATGACCCTGATATCCTGATCCTGGATAAAATTGATTTGTTTTTCATCCAGCAAGGTCCCATTGGTGGTGGCGTGAAAATCCACCTCTTTATCGACCTCATGGGTCCTTTTCCGGGCGTAGTCCACGATTTTTTGCATAAGGGGGGAATTCAGAAACGGTTCTCCACCAAAAAACCCGATATGGATCTTCTTGGCCTTTCCGGACTGTTCAATCAGCCAATCCACAGCCTGAAAAGCGGTCTTTTCTTCCATATTACCCTTATGGCCATACTCCCCACCTTCACCGTAGCAGTATACGCAGCGCAAATTGCAGGACTGGGTGAGAAAAAAGGCTGCATTAACAATGGGTACGGGATCTTTTGGCGCCTTTTGGGCTGCTTTCTTCTGTTTTTGGGAAAGCAAGCCCATGGCCTGGAGCTGTTCTTTGTTTTGTGATATCGAAAAAGAATCTCCATTATCTCTTACTTGCTGCAAAAGATCGGCTGTCTTTTCATCTATCGGGTGAGCTTGCATCTCTTCAATATTGATCATATACGCATGGCCTTGATGGTTACTCAGATGAAATGGCTTCAGTCTCATATTCTTGTTCATATAATTATTCTCCCTTTAAAATTTTGGCTATTCGACGACCGTCTTCATCATGGGGAACTTTAGAAGCGGCTCCCCTCCAAAAAAGCTCGCGTGTATCTCTTTTCTCTTGCAAACAACATTCGTGGGCATTTCTTTACCCGATAATACCCCACTTTCCACAACCTGTTTCATTATCCCCCCAAAGCCCCTTCCAGAGATGATTGATGCCGAAATATCCTTTCGCTTCCCACGTTTCGGTTTCCCTGTACACAAGCTTGACATGGTAAATGGTACGCACAAAGAAACTGCTATGGGACAAGGTCAACCGGTGGGCAAGTTCCTGCAAAGGCCGGGGACAGGCATTGATATCTGTTTTTCGGTAACCGGGGAAGGCGAGCAAGCCATCTCGCTTGGACGGAAGGCAGAGCCCCTTTTCCACGAGATTATCAAGAAATGGATACCAGCGGGGCTCCCGCGAAGGCCCCTTTCGCTTTGGAAATTTGCATTCAATGCCAATTTTTCCCGATATCGCGCTCCCCACATCCACATGAAGATAGAGAGACTCGAAGAGGGTGGAGAGTTTTTTAAGCACCGAATCCAGTTTTTCGAGATCTCCCGGCCAATGAATATTGGACAGGTATCGCTTGAAGGTCTCATGATCCAGGGCCATGCACAATCGAAGGCTATGGGAGCCCGAACGCGAAAGCATGAGCCCCACTTGAAAAAGCTGTTTTAACGAAGGGAGCATCTCAAGGCATTTTCTCCAATTTTGAATCGCGGAAGGGCCGGGGCTTTTGCCTTTTACCCAGCGAAAAATGTTTTCCAGCAACCGTAGTCCTTTTTCTACACTCAAGGCGCCCTGATTATGCTGATGGTATTCGATAAAGGGTGAGAAAAAAAGACTGGGGACCTTTGCACCCCGCGCACCCGGCGTTGAAATGTCGAATTCCAGCCACACATCATCAATGCCGCCATAAAGGGAAGAAGGCGGATCAGCCCACTGTTTGCCAAAATACCGCACCTGGTTCCACTGGATAATCGAAAAAAGGGATGCATCAAAATCATTTTCCGGCAGTTTTCCGGAGAGGATTTCCGGACCTGAATTGTCCTTCTGGAGAGAAAAAAGAAAGTCCGCCGCAGACTCACGGTCGCCAAGGCAACACTCAAAGCCAAAGGCGGAAAAAGCCAGGGCGCCGGGAACCAGTGAAGCCATATTCCCTATATGGGAATAGGATTCGTCTGATATCAGTTCCTTTGGAATCGTCGGCCGTAAAAAATCAAGATATTGTGAAATCGGACATTTAACCAATTTTACCTCCAGAAGAAAAAAGACAAATGCCAAAGAATGTTTTCGGACCTGAATTGTATGGGAAACATACTTCCTTTGTCACCCAATTAAAGATCCCTCTCCGCGAGGCCCTCGAGTTTGTCTCCCATCAGCCGCGCAAACCAGAAGAGTTTGTCCTGTGTGTCGAGGGTGGGCCAGAGGGCCCAGTTCAATTCCTCCAGCGACTTCCCGGCCAAGGCATCGAAGTGCCGGTCATACTCCGGGGTTCCCGGCGCCAGGGCAACCGGCGCCATCTCGACGATCATTCCGAGGCGGACAATCTCCCGGACACGGGCGATGATTTCCGAGCGCCGGTCGTACTTCAGGCCGACCGGGAAGGTGCAGTGCACCTTGGAAAGGTCGTAATCCGCCTCCTGGAACAGGCGAACGGCCTGCCGGAAGTCCCCCTCCGTGTAGCTCTTGTTCAGCGTGGCGTTCGCCTTCGGCCCGAGTTCGGCAGGCAGGGTGAAACCCTTGACACGAGCCCGCTGCATCAGATGGACCAGCGACCTGGTGACCCGGTCAGGCTGGATTCCGCCGTAGAAGTACAAATCGATGTTCAGATCCTGGCTCACAACCTGTTCCAGAAAAGGTTCCAGGCCTAGCGCGGCGGTGTTGGGGTCCATGTTAACGAATGTACGAACCCCGTGCTCGGAGCGACTCTGGGCAATGCGGGCGGCGACCTCCCCGGGATAGAGGCGGACCACCTTCCGGGGGAGCCGATGATTGAGGCAGTGCCCACAACGGTTCATGCACCCCAGTGTGAGCTGGAAGATGATGTAGTCAATCCGCCGGTCGAACAGGGAGTAGTCCGGGTAGCAGCGGTCCGCCCCGGTCACCGAGCCCACGAAGGCGGTGGCGCCACTGCGCCCGGAGTCGTCCGGAAAGAGGGTGGGATAGTTGCCGCCAAAGACAACCGGGGTGTTGGAAAACCGCTCCCGGGCCAGCCGGATCGCCTGGTGAGCGAGTTCAGCGTTGAACGTAATGTGACACGACACCCAGATTTCATCGGGCTCGGTAGCGCTCTGAAGTTGCACCCGCAACCAATCGAAACCTCGGCCGAGGATGTAAGCGGACCTCTTTAGATTCAGCGCGGCAGCGCCCAGGGGCAGTTTCTTGTAAAACTCCATACGCGGATGACCATGATCCACGTACTCCATACAGTCGATCAGTTCGACGTGGTGGCCAAGGTCCTGCTGGTGACGCGCCAGCTTGAGGAGGCTCGTCGGGTGGGCGTAAATGTACCAGCCGACCTGAATATTGCTGGCGCATACCACCGGTGGATTGATGAACAGAAGTCGCTTGCCGCGAAAACGCGCAGGCTGGGGTGACAACGACCCCTCCAGATGCGCAGCGCGAGCGCCCCTGTCCGAAGGATCCCCGGGTGGAACGGACATGATTTCTCTTTCTTTCCTGGTTTTCGTGTTAAGGTTTTCACACTGGCCGGCTTCATGAGCAGGGAGACAACATCGGTCGACTCCGGTTACGCCATGGCGTGACGGATCAGCCACATCACCTTGCCCCAGGCGTGAGACTCCCCAGTCTATGACCGGCACCATCACATGCCTCGACCGCAACTCATCCTTAGTCTTTTTTCAGCTAAAGGTGACACTACGGCGGCCTTTGACTGTTCCTTTGTGAAATCATGTGACTATAAGAAGCTATACAGGCCCTTTGACATGCGTAGGACAACCCCATGTACCACCTGCCACCATATCCAGCTCATCGTCGCTCAGCTCCTCTTTAAGCGAATTGATTTCTTCTTTTGTAAAATCGAATCCTTGAGCCTTCGCAATATTAAGCCGTTCCTCCGCGGAAGCCTGCTCCTCCAATTCCTTCCTGAAATCCTCGTCGTTTTTGACCCTTTCCAAAAATGCTTCTGCGCTTTCAATAGACATGGGTATTCTCCTTTCTTGATTTTACAGGTTCATAATTCTAGGTCCATACCCCATACAGCTTGATGGGCTCGTCTCCGGCCACCTTGAAGTGCGCTTCAAATTCCCTGACTTCGTAGCGCAGTCCAGGTGCATGACGTATCGGATCTTTTTGATAATGCTCATGATGTTACCGGGATTTTTCCCTGACCCGTAAGTTCTTTTCCCCAGGCCATTGCCTCAGAAAGAAGCCTCATCCCCTGTTCGGATGCCATCTCTTCAATGGTCAAACGGGTCAATGTAAAAAGTGCAAGGGATTTCCAATGGGGTTTACTCAGCCGGGGCCTGTATTTTACATCAAAACGTTCCAGGGTTACCGCTGCTCTTTGTGCGAGAATCCGCAGTATTCTGAAGGCCCCGTTCGAGAGCGGTGGATCGCCTCGATAATTTTCAAGTCTGCCGCCCTGCCGATAATAAGGAAAATTTTCCAGTCCCATAAAGCGCAGAAACCAGTCCGCCTTGAAGCATCCCGCGGCTGCGACAATTCCCACATAATCGGCGATGAGTTCGTCCAGGAAACGGTTCTGCATGGAATGAAGAACATGCCGGGTCACATAGTGGGTACATTCGTGTTCCCGACGTATGGTCAAAGATGCCGCTTTCCATTCCGGTTCTGAAAGACCCATTTCCCTGGCTGCCACCATGCTGTAGGGCCCGTTGCTGAGAATAATGAATTTGTCCTGATAGAGTTCTTTTTGTGAAATGATATCCTGGAATTCGGCAGCCCAGCCGATGCCCCCGAAATCGTCCGGGTGATCGGCTTCCCAACTTTTTCTGAGTGTGCGGATGCGGTCCCAGTTGTTGTAGCCGCTTACGATCATGGCGCCTGTTGCCTCGGGAACGTCTTCCGGTTCGTTTCGCATGGTCAATGCGCGTAATATCGCTACAAAATCGTCCCTGTGCGCCGTGATCAGGATTGGTATCGGGCCGGCCGGGGTCTCATGCAGGTGAAAACGGAACTCATCGGGGCGTTTGAGGATGAGACCCGTGGCCTCGGGTATTTTTCCCGGCTCAATCCCCTTTCGCGTGGCGGAACGGTAGGGGTCTGTTTGGCTGATGCCTTTTTCTATTGGGAATGAGAGTTGCACCAACCTACCCTTGAGAGTTTCACACGCCCCGTTCTTCTCCGCCGCCTCCTGGTATCCTTCCCAGGCTGATACAAAGGGTTCATCCGGCAACGGGAGCTCAAACACCGTGCCGAGACCGGAATGATCGAACATGTTTTCATTGTATGCCAGCAGCTCATCCTTTTCCGATGGGGAGGCACCGAGAGCGTCCAGCTCACCCTCTCTAATGCTTTCCTGATTCATCAGACGCCTGATTGAGGTATTTGAATTGTCCATTTTCCACAACTTTACCGTATATGTGGTTCAATATGCGTGATCCCTCCCGGGAAAACCTTATGGCCCCCGTGACTCCCTTCAGGTCTTGAGCCCCTCGAAGTGCGTCCGCCATTTGGGGGGGCGAGGTGGATTTTGAATGGTCTATGGCATAGGCAAGGGTACGGATAGTATCATAACCCTGAGCTGCCAGGATGTCGGGCATTTTTCCATGGCGTTCTCGAAATTTCCGCACAAATTTCCGTACTTCAGGCCTGTTTGAATAAGGGTTGAAGTTTGTTGGCAGAAATACGTCTTTTATGTCCTTGCCAAGCATGGTCAAGAGCTCTTTTCTATCGAGGGCAATGCCGCCGAAAATCGGTTCTTCCAGACCGATCCGTCGTGCCTCCATGATAATGGCAGCGGCCTGGGGAAGTTCACCGGACAGCAGAATGGCGTCAAATGAATAATGATTCTTCCAGCGGCGCAGCACATTCCGAAAGTTAGCTGTGCCGGTGGTGCTGTCGTACGCTTCACTATCCACAATGGTGATGCCGGCTTTTTGGGCCGCCGAGGCAAAGGCATCCGAAAAGTCCCGCCCGTATTGATCTCGATGCAGATAAAGAACAAACCGGTCATAATTCTTTTCCAGGCAGAAATTCGCCAGCCTATTGCCATAGACTGTATCGTCCGGGGTAGTCCGAAAAACCAGCGGGAATCCCTGATCGGTCAGATCGGGGTCAGTGTCAACGGTGGAGAGCATAAGAATGCCGTAGTATTGATACACAACCGAGGCCGGTATTGTGATAAAGGATTCATAGTGGCCGACGACTGCCACAATATCCGGGTTTTCCCCGAACTCCTGTGCTATCAGCACCCCTTTTTCCACTGAAGACTCATCGTCCCGTTTAATCAATTTTATCTTGCGGCCCAGCAAGCCTCCGGCCTCATTGATTTCATCCGCCGCCATGGCGATTCCTTCCCAGAGCATTGTGTCAATGCCTGACCAGGGGGCCACCGCCCCCACAAGGATATCCCCTTTTACTTCATCAGCCTCTTCGGCCCGCTGCTTCGCCGGATCTTCAGGCAGCAGACAGCCGTACAGGGCCAGCAGAACAGCCAAAATTGAAAGGTATATGTATTTCATGGTATGATCCTTGTATTGGTCATTTGGCAGTCATTGGTTGTTGGTCGGTTGTCATTTCACCCACGAAGCCTGTAGTTTATACGCCGTGCTCTGTGCCTTCTGCACTTTGCTGTCTGCGCTTACAAGATCTGCCGTTTTGCCAGTTCGTAGAAAGCCTCTTTTCTTTTCATCAATTCATCATAGGTTCCCGATTCCATCATTTCTCCGTGCGCCAGCACGTATATCCGGTCAGCGTTTATGATGGTGCTCAGCCGGTGAGCTATGACCACCCTTGTGACATTCAACCTCTCGATGCTCTCGCTGACAACTGCCTGAGCACGGTTGTCTAATGCGCTGGTGGCTTCATCAAAGAAGAGGATGCGTGGCTTTCTCACGATGGCCCGGGCGATAATGAGGCGCTGCCGTTGCCCGCCTGAAAGGTTTCCGCCTCCCGCGGAAATCACGGTGTACATGCCCATGGGCATGGCCTCGATATCCTTCTCCAGTCCCACCATGCGGGCCGCCTCCCAGGCATCGTCCAGGGTCAGATTCAGGGCGCCCGTAATATTCTTTAGAATGTTGCCGGGCATGACCTGACCATTCTGCAGGACCACTCCCATCTGTCTTCGAACGCTCTTGATGTCGAGATCCTCCATATCCTGTCCGTCATAGTAGACCGAACCGGACTCGGGCTTTTCAAAACCAAGAAAAATGCGAAGGAGAGTGGACTTGCCGGAACCGGATCCCCCCACGATAGCCACGAACTCGCCCGGTGATACCCGCAGATTGATATCCTTTAGCACACGGGGGCTGTTCTCATTATAACGAAAGGAAATATGTTCAACATCCATGTCGCCCCTGATATGGTGGACCATTGTTTTGCTCTCATTAACCTCTGGTAGGGCTGAAAGGATGGGTTTCGCCCGTTCCCACAGGGGGATCACGTGGACCAGGTTTGCAAACTTAAAGGAGGCCTGGACCACCGCATTCAGGGAATTGCTGAAAGCCGAATTGAATGCGAGGAAGTGACCGATACTCAACTCCGTCATTTGGGATTTCAGGAAATACCAGAAGATCACCATTGATGCCACCAGGGGAATGAAGGAGGTTACAGTGTCCAATACGGCGTTGATTTTTCCCGATTTAAAATCGATAGCTTTTTTCTCTGAGAAGTTTTCGGCCCACACGCCGAAGGCCCGATCTTCCGTCCCGGTCATACGAAGTTTAGTAATCCCTGTAAGGAATTGAAGGACAATACCGGCGTTCTTACCCTGAATTTCAAATACCTTCCTCTGATAACGGACCATCCATACACCCAATGCCCCTGAAATGCAAAAAGTGGCCAGAATCAGGCCCAGGCCGATAAGGGCCAGTTTCCAGTCATACCAGAACATGAGGATCAGGTTGAAGGAGGAAAAAACGCAGGTCACGGCTGTGGTCAGGGTGGCCCCGGAAAGAATTTTTCGAATCTGGATGATGCCCAGGGCCCGGTTGGCCAGGTCCCCGGCCGTGAATCTGCGGAAAAAGGGCGCAGGCAGGGA
>Ga0233431_1004674_pt1 | contig 14334 bp, 17 predicted proteins | sample SI_118_April2016_FD_179867 | JGI IMG/M metagenome (GOLD analysis project Ga0233431, IMG submission 179867) | Seawater microbial communities from Saanich Inlet, British Columbia, Canada - SI_118_April2016_200_MG | ecosystem: Environmental > Aquatic > Marine > Inlet | place: Canada: British...
TTGGAGGAGATCCACCGGCAGATCATAGACGCCTTATGGGAGATGGTGATAGAGCAATGTATACAGCAGAAAATGGCCAATCTAACCCATCCTATGCGTAATTAACACAGTAATATTAGGAAGAGAAGGCAAACTATACAGCCAATCCGGACGACCTTGTCCATGTGGCGGCCCTCGGCGACGGTGGCTCTCTTCTTAGCCATTCTTCACCGCCTTCTTGGGAGCCTTCTTCTTCGGAGTTTTCGTCACATCGAAGAGGGCCAGGACCTGAACCCTCTGGTCGTCCATTCCCCCAAACGTGTTGGGCAGGGGCGTTACTTCGGCGATCTCGGACAGGTCCATTCCGGATCGTAGGGGAGGGCTTCGCCGCGGCGGGACCAGACTTCCTTATCCAGGTCCCGCCGGTCGGCCGTGATAACCACAGGTGCGATAGGCATATCAGTTGCCCCTCCTGTCCTTCTGCTTTTCCATCTGCTCCACCTTGCGGAGGGTCCAGGCGCGTTGAGTGGACGTCAGGGAAGCCTACAGCATTTCCCGCAGTTCCGGTTGATAGACGATCTCCAAAGCAATTTCTCGGAGGGCAGGGCCGTTGTTATACATGGCTCACCTCCACAGGGATCTGAACGGTGAGGCGCTGAGGTACCCAGACCGTCAGCGTCGCTCTCTTGAATGGAGTTTGGACAGTGAGTTGTCGGGGCACCCAGGCAATCAGTCGAGCTTCTCGAAAGGACAGTGCTGTATCCTGCAAAACCGAGTCAAGTATTTCTTTCGGGCTCATAACTTCTCTCCCAAGTAGCAGATCACGCGCTCGTAGATTGTCTGATTGCCAGGAAAATTGAGTTGGGCGAATCCACCGTGGAACTTCAGGGCAAGGAGGTCGTGGAGCACTGCGGCGGTGCGGTCGCTTTCCATGGTGCCCAAGTTTCTGTTCTTTCCGTGGATTTTCATTTGCAATACAAAGCCATCCACTCCCTTGCGTCGGCTAACCCCGAGAAAAGGCGATGTGCTCCCTCTCCGACTCCGCGCATATCGGGAATTCTCTCTCCCTGAGCATCTTCGTAGATTTTCCCGCCGATTGTCCCATCCAATGTTGTTGATATGATCAATGTGCTCGCCTTTGAGTAGGACCTTGCCCGTTGCGCGGGAAACGACCCCTCGGTGCATCCCCTGGCCCCGGTAATTCAAATAGCACTGGCGACCGTTGCCTCTGAAGTTGGGATACCAGGCCTTCCCAAGTGCTCACTCGTAGTCCTCCAGGCTGACCATGGCGTAAACGCCCTTAGTGCAGGGGACAAAGCGATAGTCTTCATCGCCATAAGCACCTTCCGGAATAAGGGGAGGATGGGGAGTCCTCTTTGTTTTCTTTGGGACATTCCAGCAGGCGCAGGAATGGCGAGGGTGGGTCGATGGTCTCATGCCGCCCTGCCGATCTGCTGGTGCATCTCGGTGACGCCGATGCGCTCGCGGCGGGAGCGGTTAAGGCGAGCCAGGCCGCGCTCTTTGGCGTCTTCGACGATTTCTCTGGAGGCTGCTTTGCGGGAAGCACGGAGGGTTTTGTGGTCGGCAAGCTGCTGCGCTGAGCGAGCGCGACGGTCGGCCATGAGGCGGGAGGTTTCAGCGAGGATTGCTTTCGACTTGCTTGATGGGGCTGATGGTGGTAAATTCATGTCTGAACTCCTGTTAGGGTTCAGCGGCTCGGTGTCGACTTCTTCGCGGGAGGTGATCCGAGCCGCTCTGTTATTGATTACATAGATAAAGATAAGCCGTAATGGCTCATATATCAAGAAACAATTAGCCATATTGGTTAATTTTTTTAGTTGACAGGTGCGCCAATTAGGCTTATTATAGTAGGAGGAAAAAGGAGCGTGGCTGTGCGAATAAGGGAATCCAGTCTTGAGACATTGATGGAAAGGCGGGGGATTAAAACCCAGGTCGAGCTGGCCCAGCTGTGCGATTTGAACCACATCAGCCTGAACCGTCTTATCAAAGGGCGCCGGAAGAACGTCAGTGGTGGAACCATCGATAAGCTCTGCGAAGTTCTGGATGCCCAGCCGGGGGACTTCCTTTACTACGAACCGAATCCCAATTAGAAGATGCCAACTGAGGTCACTCAGGCCCGGGAAACCCGAGTGCAACGGAACCACCGCCAGCTGATGGGCGTCATGGTCGGTAGTTGGATAACGATCATGCTGGCCGTTTTGGGCCTTTATTTCAAGGGATAGGTAGCCATGTCGACCCAGCTTCAACCCCAGACTGAGCCCCAGCAGGCTCCCCATAGCCAACTCTTCACGGCTCTGATCATCGAAGATGAAGATGGAGGATATGTCGCCGAATGTCCCCAGATCGGCACCGTAGGGCAGGGAGAGACCCCCGATGAAGCTCTGGCTGATCTGTCCGAGGCTACTCGCGTCTTTCTCCTTGATTTCCCCCCTCCCGCCAAATCGCCGATGATTGTACAGTTCCGGCTCGATGGCTAAACTACCCCGTGGATTATCCGGCTGGGAGGTAGTACGCGCGCTCGGTCGTTTGGGCTTTACTACCGCTCGCCAAACTGGGAGCCATGTCAACCTTCGGCGATCTACGCCGGAAGGGGATATACCGGTGACAGTGCCTTTACACCGCAGTTTGAAAGTGGGGACACTGAGGGCGATTCTACGGCAAGCGCAGGTAGATGTGGGGGAACTGCTGAAGGCACTGTAAGAGAAAAAGAACGGGCAGAGAACTGCTTGCACCCGTCCCGCCAAATCCGTACAATATGGTCGGTACACAGAGGGCTCCTATGGGGCCTTCTTTGGCCCTTGGGAGCCCCGCCGATACGTCCTCCAAGACTAGCATCGACGGGGCTCTTCCGGTTTGTGCTATTCGGTGCGCGCCGGCAGCTTCACCGACGAATTGGGCCGGCCTCTGATGGGGCCGGCTTTTCCTTTCTTGCTGCTCAACGGTTCGCCGATGTGCGAACCCGCGCAGCGGGTTGGCGTAAGCCCAAGGCGCGTATGCGCCGCTGCGCAAAGCGAGCTGTTAGACGGCGTGAATTTCTAATTCTGCTTCCATTTGAGTGCTGTTGTCTTCGGGATAATGTAGTGATGACCCGCGGACAAACTCACCGTCGCCTCAGAAAATCTATCCCAACGCGAAGTTCCTCCTCCGTTGGCGCGGCGGCCTCAAGCAGCGCGTTCGCCGTGTGCGAATCAACCCAACTGAAGTGGAGATCATCTGCGGGATGGTTCGTAACGTTGCGAAGGCCTAAGCCATCGATGTTTACTACGTAGATCTCTCTGTTTCCATCGCGGCGGGAGCTGAAAGCGATCTGTCTACCATCCCAAGACCAGCAGAAGGCGTCAACACCAACCGAATCTTTACTCACGTTCGTCAGGCCAGACCCATCTCTGTGAACGACGTATACATCCAGTGGACCTTTCGGTGTGCCTCCTAGAAAGGCAAGATGCCCTGCCTGAGCCCTGTCGATGGCTTGATGCCCGTGTGGCCATGCCCAAACGGGGCGATGCGCCAGATGACCCGGGGCTAACCGAACCAAGTCCTGTCCGTGGCGATCGATCGAGAAGATTTCAACTTCACCAAACCGGTCCGACAGGAAGGCAATGGTTTGGGAGTCGGGGGACCACACGGGATGGAAGCTGTTTGCTCGATCGGTAAGCCTTGTCGTATCCTTCGCGCCTCGCTCACTGAAAAAGATGTTGAGTCCTTCTCCCTCATTTAACTGGAAGGCGTCGATGGCTGGGATGGTGTGAGACAGGCTTGTTCTGGCATCTTGCTCCGGCTTGTTGCGCGTATGCACAACGCTCGTCATCTCCAATGACAACCCCGCCTTCTTGTAGCCGATTACTTCACCATCGGCTGACTTCATTGGAATTGGAAAGAAGCCGAAGATCTCAGACGAACCAGGGCTCATCCATCTTGGGCCTACCAAGTAATCATCGGCCCTATCGTGATTCGTGACCCGATGAACACTATCTCCGAGAGCATCTACTAGATAGATGTCTGTCGGTGTCCCGTCGCGCTCGGATGCGAACACCACGCCTCCCGTGTCACCAAGCTGACTAACGAGATCTGACGAGTGCGAAGGAGTCGCAACAAGCAAGGTGAGTGCCACGTGGGCGGCACACCTCAACCAGAGAAGACCGGCCTTGGGCATGCCCATACTACTGACTCGGTTCATCTTGTATCTCCCTCCGGTTAGTGATAATACCGCAAAAATGGGGTATATCTCCGTCGATTCGGTTTGCTTCATGCCGTCTAACAGATTTTGTGCGACCCCATACTATACTGATTATTCGCCCGCCGTTTTCAATCGGGGTACACTCCTGAACTCAACGGTGCGGAATCGAGGAAGCTTCGTCGTCTCATCATCTCATCTCCCTATCCGGCTAGCTAATCCAGCTTCCTACTTTGGTCATCGCATCAACTGCTTCAATGCGCCCCAATTCATTTCTTTAACGGCAGACGAGATATCTCCTAAGTTCATCCGAAAATCATACCAGAAACTTGGAGAACAATCTGCTGAATCAGCAAAATAACCGCCCTCATTCCAAGACCCAATCTGCCATCCTTCCGTCGTATGGATAAGCACCAGAGTATTGGAAATATCCAGCTTAAAACCACTTCCTGCACTATCAATGGCTAGGAGTTTGAAGCGCATAAGAAGCAGGATCTCTTCATCAATTTCGTACGTTTCTTGGATTGAGAGATCTGCATCTACTTTCGAAAAGCTGGCAAATACCTTCCGGATCAGAGTGAGTTCTCGTTCGCGATCGATGGGGCCTTCATCAGGAGGGGGGCATCCCGGTTGGAACTGGAAATCGCTGGCAAGCAGAGAGGCGTAGAGAGAGTCGTCTTTTGAATTAAAAGCCTTTGCCAGCGAATCCAGAAGGGCTTCCGGTGATTCAGGTAGTTGTGCCCAGGCAGCGCTGGGACACCATGCATTGCTGCTCAGAATCCATATCAAGCCAATCCCTATCCATCGTCTCATCATCTCATCTCCACGCCGGCCTCTTATGGGGCCGGCTTTTTCAATTCCACAAGGGAACGTACCGCCTCTGCCAACTCGTCCCCGCTCCCTTCTCCTCCTCCACTTAGCTTGAATGCGATCCTCCCATCAGGGTCGAGTATAAACTCAGCCGGAATTCCATCCACATTGTAGAGCTTAAAGACCGTGTCTTTCCAGCCTTTTCCTTCGCATATCTGGGGCCAGATGAACTCCTCCTCCTTTATCTTGGCGCGAAGGATGCCCAAGTCGGTATCTGTAGACAGGCCAATGAGAGTAACCTGATCCTCGGGATATTCCTGGGCGATCTTGCGGAGAGGAGGATAGATGAATTGGCACCAGCCACAGTCTGTTCCCCAAAAGTGGAGGACTACAACTTGGCCGTGGAAATCGGCAAGGCGGATGCGATTACCATCGACGTCAGGCAAATCAAACAGGGGAGCAGGTTGCCCGATGTTCAGGTTATCCAATTCGTAGAGATGGCCTTGAGCATGTTCTATGTGCCATTCGGATGCATCCCATTGGATGATTTGCTCGAATCCTTGGCGGGCCTTTTTCTTCTCCCCTTGTTTTTCCCAAAAATCGGCCAGAGTGCATAACAAGGCCGATTTGCTTTTCAAGGGAATTACCTTGTGGACGAATTCCTCCAGTAGGGAGATCGCTTCTTCCTCCCGGTCGTCGTGTTCACGGAAAGAACGCATAAGCCCATTCTCAACTTTATCCCACACATCCTCTTCATCAATATGGTGGCCATTTTTAAGCAGCCCTTCGGCCAAATTCTCTGAGCTGTCGATATAGGGGAGAGTTTTTTATCCAGCTCAGCTCCCAACCGAAGGTGGAAAAAAAACGTTGCAGAAATAGCTCATTGAAATAACCAGCCTTTACGCTGGCGATAGAATAGACCATGGGCTGATCGTCGGGTTGCGCCTGCCGCTGTTCGATTTTGGCGATGTTGAGGGTGGTCAACGAGGCATTGAAATGAAAGTGTAGGCGCTTTGCATTGCGCGTCTGGGCATCGGCCAATCCGGTGAATTGCTTGGCGTCGCGGAAAATGAACTCAATTTGGAAGCGGGCTTTGTACCTATAGAACAGCGTTACGGCATCCAACTCCAGATCGGTCGAAAACAGCAGCGCATAACGCGGCTTTTTCGGATCGCGTCGATCCAGCACGACCACCACGCGTAAGGTGCGTTTGAGCGAGACATGATTTAACACCTGGGTGTATAGTTCGAGTCCGTCTTGTTCGGTGATGTAATCGAAACGCGACAGATCCTGCCAATCGACCTTGCCATCATAGGTTTTCTGCTTGCCCGAGCCGTGGGCACGTAGCGGACCCGTGTAGAAAAAGCGCATGTTGGCGTCGCATCGCAGTTTACCGATGGTATGGAGGCCAACCGCCTCGACGCCATCCAGCCATTTCTTCTTGGCAAACTGACCATCGACGGCCAGATGGGTCTCCTCCGGGTGCAGATGCGGCACCAGCGTGTGCAGGTGGTCCAGATAGGCGTCGATCAGCGTTTCGTCATCGCCCCGTCCCTCTACCGGGGCTGGGGTTTGCTGCACCGACAGAGCATAGCCGGTGTTGTGCTCCAGATCGATCAGACTGAAGCAGGAGACTTCCAAGCCTTTTTCAGCCCGACCGTGGGAACCATTCCAGAAATAAGCTAACTCCGGCGTGTGCTTGCCGGCTTTGGGAATAAAACACGGATCGAAGGCGATTAGCCGCGGCCGATCCGCCACCACCACCTGATCGATCAAGGCTCGATTCAGGCGGATAAAGTCAAACGACTGGTCAAACTGGCGCGCAAACGTCCGCACCGACACGCCGCTGTAGCGGCTCAGATTGCGGAAGTTGACCTTGCCGCGTAGGGATAAGATGGTGGTGAATAACCTCAAGAGAAAATTCCGTTGCGGCTTGGTGATCGACCAGCCATTGAGTATCTTGTCTGCCAAGTCCATGTGCCGTTTGTCTCGCGCGTTGGTTGATTTGATTTGGCGATTGAAGATACCAACTTGAGCAAACGGCACTTTTTTGTCAAAAAATGTCCACAGTATTGCTTCATAGCCAATGTGCTGAAGTGCATCTTGGACTCGATTACTAACTCCTTTCAAATTACCCCACATGGCAAAGGCGGTCTCTAATGCTTTGGTCGCTATCTGTGAGGGTTTCTTCTCCAGATAAATTTGGAAGAATTCGTCTGCGAATTGATGTTGAGGATTACTCTTGCCATAATGCTCCTCTATGTCTTTCGCTGCTTCGAGAAACCGGCGGGTTTTTTCCCAGGCAGCCTTGTGTTTGGCCTGGAAGTCGATCTCTTCTTGGGTCGGAGAAGTTTTTTTATCGGTCATAGCAATCTCCAAGGAATGACACTTGATCTTTTTCTCATCTCCCTATCCAGCTAGCCGGCCGGAAGCCTATCATTTTCCTCACCAAGCACCGATCCAATTTCATCTCTCAGATTCCTAAGCCCATTTTCAAGATGAGCACTGGTATCTTCCGACCACTTGGAAGCATTTTCAACTAACCGGACGGCCTGGGAATCGAGATCAACCCCATACTTATTGGCCAGCTTGGTAATGACCCACAGGCAATCGGCCAGTTCGACGCCGATATTTTCCATATGGGCTTCCCGATCGCGATCCATATAGACCCGATTGACGGATTGGGCCAGCTCGCCCATTTCTTCGGTTAGCCGGGCAATCAACTGTAATCCCGACAGGCGATCCCACCCGGTGGTATGATCGATGTCCCGAATTCGGTCTTGAAATTCTCGTAAGTCCATGTGGATTTTTCTTCCTTGTCGATGCCTATTTTCCCCTCATCCAAATCCATCGTCTCATCATCTCATCTCCACGCCGGCCTCTTATGGGTCCGGCTTTCCTTTCTTGCTGCTCGACGTCTGTACCAAAGCGAAGTATTTCTGTCACAAATGCGTCTGTCGTGCTTCATACTGCTCTTTGGTTAGCTCAAGTTGGCAGACATCCGTAATCTCGGGATTTTGTTTGAATCCAGCGTTAAGGAGCAACGCTTGCCCTCCAGTGTTCTCCAAAGCCACATCATCGATCAACTTGAGTCCGTGTAACGGGCCAAAAAAGAATGATAAGAGCCCATCAAGGGCATCCTTGCCATACCCCTGACCACGTTCCCACGCCGCAATTTTCACATTGAGAGATCCTGTACGCGAATCCGGTTCAAAGCCACGAAAACCGATCTCTCCAACGGGGCGGTTCTCACTCAATACCAACAAGTAAATTCGGTCTTGGTTGCCGGGATCAACCCAACGCCGATACCAGTCCTTAGCACCCTCTGGGGATAAATGGACAGGGCCTCCGACCGGAGCCATCGTCTCAGGGTCAGCTAAAAGGCGTCGGATGAATTCAAGGCCGGATGGCTGCGGTATGATAAGATGAACTGATCCTGCCCCAAGAGTGTGTCCCACCATCAACGGTAATTTCACTGGTTTTTCTTCCATACTTCAATTCCTCGCATCCTAACCTGGCGGGTAACGTGGTGAGGATTAATGAACCCGCGCAGCGGGTTTCTCCGGAGCGAAGCGGAGGCGGGCACTCGATGATATATGATGTAGAATCTCTTCCTCCTAAGCCGCCAATGGTGTTTTTTTTTATACAAACGCTTTCCCCAAAAAAATCGAAAGCACGCAGCGGAAAAAACACCAGGCTCCTCACTTTGGAATGTTCACCTTCCAGAGTAGTCGCTGATGGCGCAGGAGCACGCCGTCAGATGTGGCGTGATGCTGGAAAATGGCTTCGAGCTGTTGCGCCACCTCCGAGTAGTCAGGAACGTCAGTGATGTGACCTGCACTGAACCGGACATACAGTTCGTGTGGGTTGCGGAGGATCTCAGGGACATCGACCCACCACAGGCTGTAGTCGGAGATACCTGCAGCGTCCAGAGGTTTGGTTACCCATCCCGTAACCTCTTCAAAGGGCAGAGCTATGAAGACGTCGTAGTATTGTCTAGGCAATTCGTCACGCCAAGTAGGTGCTGGCGTGTTACCCGTTGGATGTAGGCCCACGATGGAGGCACCAGCACGTGCGATCCTGATCGCCTCGGAAAGATAGCATCGCAGGACTGGCCCACGGCGGTTGATGAAAAGGTCGATACTGTCATCTGCGAAAGGGATCTCAACAAAGGCGCTCTCTTCTTCATCTGGTTGGGCTAAGTCCACTTCAATGAACTGCACATTTACCGCTCCGCGTTCGATGGCCAATTCCCTCGCCAACTTGAGGTATTCCGAGTCACGGTCAATGCCTGCGATGCTACGACAGCGAGCGGCCAGATTGAGCGTCAGTTCACCGTGTCCGCATCCGAAATCGAGCAGGTCGCTGTCAGGACGCAGATGCTGATCGACTAGGCTTAAGAAGGCATCTTCACCATTCCCGGTTGTAACCGAAGATTCCCAGCGGTGGGCAAACCCGCGCTCCGCAATCCGTGGGTCTTCTAACCAACTATCCATATCCTGCGCTCTGGCGTACTTACTCATGGCGAAGCCTCCGTGTGCGACATGCAGTATATCTCCATTCATCCTGGAGATACTCTTCACCCATATCATATATCGTGCCCGCCGTGCCCGAACCCGCGAATGCGGGTTGGGCGAAGGGCGTAAGCCCGTAGCCGGGCACGGACGTGTTATATGAAGGCGATGATTTATCCTCTATGTTCCAAGGACAATCCAGAAGATGATCTCAAACTAATCCCTACTTGTTTCCTCGGATCGAATCCATTGCTGCTTCTACTCCCGCCGCAGATTGTATACAGTGAACTCTCCGATAAATCGGAAGCCCATATGTGTGGCTAATCGTTCGGAGACTGTGTTTCCAGGCCATGTATGCCACGTCGGCTCCAAGCCTGCATCGAGACAACCCGCAATATATGCTGCTGTTACTTGAGTAGCATATCCCTTACGACGGAATAACTCACCCGTTTTCAACTGGGGATCAGCCCAACCTGCGCCGACGAGGACGGTGAAGCAAAAACTGGCAAGATGATTGCCTTCGAAGAGACCATAACCCAAACCCTGTTCACAGAAATGCTCTACTGAATCGAAATACCAAAGAATGCCCGACTCCGTATCCTGATCGATTAAGTCGGCAATTGACTCATCGATGCGCTCAATCCTACAGCCAGGCGACAGCTTAGTCTGGGTAGGCAATTTCTTGTATGAGTTTTCGTCGAATCGGTAGGATAACATCTGGTACGGTTCTGACGAATCTCCCATGAAGGTCCTCAGGCGCTCCTGCCAGTATCCAGTCGCCCCACACAAGTGGAGCACGTCATTGTCGATCTTATCAAACAGCTCTCGTTCCAACTGATCTGAGAAGGTTTCGTTTTCGCCGCCCACATATGAATATCCAGTGGAATGGCAGACAACCGCAGCGCGGGGTGCCGTTGCATCATCGACAAAAATTCTGCCGACCTGGTTCTGCTCAATCACGCTGTGTGGCAACGAAGGCCACAGTTCGATATCCTCGAACAGAGGAGTAACCCGCTGAAAGTCAGCCGGGGTGAGTTCGATCATTTTTCGCTTTCATATAACGTTCAAGAGTGCCCGAACCTGCGCAGCAGGTTTCTTTGGAGCGAAGCGGAGGCGGGCACTCGGTGTTGTGCGCTGTGCCAGCCTTGGGTGGCTGGGGAGACCTTGGAGGGACGGCAAGGCTGCATGTGCGAATGGGTCTGTATTATCTCGCCTAATGACCGACAGATTCCATGAGTGTGACCTTCAGATTGGCAAATCGCCCACCCCAGGAGCGCACACCCACTGAGCCGTCTGTGTGATCGTGCATCAAGTCTTCGATCACCTGAACGGGTTCCTGGTTGTGGTCTAGGAAAACGCGAGCCTGCCTGCCCTGAACTTCGATTCTCACATGGAACCATTCGTTCTGCTCTATGAGACGAATGGGCTGTTCATAGGGCGGACGATGGAGTTCCTCCTGTTTCAGCTTGCCGTGCGGGTAATATTGTACAGTCTTTGGACGCTGATTCCCCGAAATGCGAAAGTAGATGTCCTCTGAATATCGCTTACCTTCAACCTCGCGGATGCGAAATGAAATCCCAAGGTATGCGCCGCCGGCCATGTCGCATTCAATGATGCCGTCCCTGAACTGCAAGTTCCTGGGATATGCAGCCGTCCCTCTTCCGAGAGTTTGTACCATCTCATTGGCTTTGGGAAACTTCTCGGACCAGCCGACGGCCACGCGCTTTTCATCATACACCCACTGATCAAGCTGGAAATCGCCGTAGTCCTTGACGGCGGCGGGCCGAGTGTCCGGTACTGGCAACTGTTCTTGGGCGATCCCTGCCAATGGGAGCATAATTGCGGCGAGTGTCGCGAGATAGCCGATCGTCTTCATTGTTGCCTTCCTCTACGGTTTAAGATTGTTTGTGGCCCAGGACAAGTCCCTTCTTGGGGTAAGGATGGCATTGCGGCACAACAGATTATGTGCGACCCCATACTATACTGATTATTCGCCCGCCGTTTTCAATCGGGGTACACTCCTGAACTCAACGGTGCGGAATCGAGTAAGCTTCGTCGTCTCATCATCTCATCTCCCTATCCGGCTAGCCGGCCTACCTCAATCCCTTTTCATTGAAAAATGGACCATACTTCTTATCGCTTCCCTGTATGTGCGTTACCAGCCAATTCTCCAGGAAATCCATAACGTCCATAGAAAGCATAAGCCGGCCTTCATCGAAGCCTTGTTTGAATTCAGAGACCTTCGCCACGAATTCTTTGTGCTCCCTTCTTTGGGTAGCAGCTCCAGGATAACCATACTGGTCGAAATACTTCTCTTCCGTGGCAAAATGAGTTCCGGCATAATCGACGAGCCCTTTGATGATTCTTCCCAGGGCATCCTTTGCTTTCTTTTCGCGCATGGCATCATGAAGCTCATTGAGCATTGCGACAAGCTTCTGATGCTGCTGGTCGATTTCTGCCACCTGGACGCTGAGTTCGTCGCTCCAATCTATGAAAGCCATCTTGTCTCTCCAGATTTAGATAGTAGGGGATGGAGGCAAGAATATACGAAAATTGACAACTCCTCTCATCCTCTCATCTCCCTATCCAGCTCTGTTCCGCTTTGATCTGTCCCCAACTATTCTGTTGGACTACTGTCTCATCGAAACGCCGAATAACCCGATCCCCGATCCTTGCTTCAGAAAGTTCGAGGTGGACACCTAAGTACTCCGACATATCGGTCGGGATATAAGTCCATATGGGACCAACGCCCAAGAGGATCACATTGCTCACTATACCTGCGCCACTCGTAACAGTCAAAATGCCATTCAGTTCTCCCCAAATATGAATGAGTTCATCAGATGAATCGGACAGAGAGGAATCATATCTCCTGCCTAACTCAAACATTTTTGGTTGAATATCTTGCCATCGTTCAAAACCAATAGCCCACCAAGTGTCATTGAATCTGAGACTCCATGTCTCTGGGCCTGTTATGAGCCACCACGGTTGGTCTTCTTTCGCAATTCGGGTAATTCCCTTATTTACAAAACCTCTACTCCAAAGATTTCCTTGCGAATCGGACCGAACTAAAAGCGTGTCAAGGCCTGGTCCGGGAAATAAACGGGTTCTGCCACTGAACCTAAGTGTGAAATATTCCTCTCCCGTGGGCCCAAAAGCTCCATCTGAATGATGCCAGTAAAGCGTATCTTGTTCTACGGGAGTGACTCTGATTTTTCCCGTCACCTCAATTCGCCCAACTGCGGAAGTGCGTTCTTCATTAAGAACACGATCAAAGATCCAGTAATTCCCAACTTCAAGAGGGAGGGGGGACAATTGGGCAAGCAGGGAATGATGGAAAAGGATGATCCCCAGAAGAATTGTGATACAGTAGGGTAACTGGGGTTTCGCTCTCATCATCTCATCTCCCTATCCAGTAGCCTTTTACTACTCCACCGTCACCAGTGGACGAATATCCTCCAACCGTTTCTCCCCAATTCCATCAACTCCCAACAGATCATCTACAGACTCATAGGGCCGTCCATCGATAATTCTTTGCCCAATGGTAGGGCCTACGCCGGGTAAGGTCTCCAACTCTTCAAGGGATGCCGTGTTGACGTTGATCAGGTCGGTCTGAGACACCGGATCCGAGGCATCCGAAGTGAAATCTCCCGTTATTTCTCCATCTGACGGTTCGATGGTTGAGACTCCGTCAGAACGACCGAAGTAGTCGGCAAATATGAAGAAGTCGTCAAAATCCACCCTTCCGCTACTGTCGAAATCATAGGTCGGATCCCAATTCTCATCCCCCAGTTGTGTCCCGAATTGGTCAGCAAAGAGAAAGAAGTCATCAAAGCCGATCTTACCATCTCCACTCCTGTCACTGGGGAGAGAACTCCCATCAGTATCTCCATCTGTCAAAAACTTCGCCCAGATGGGGCGGTGATCACTGACGGCCAGGGATGCCGCATCGTCATCATTCTCAAACACCGTCACATCGAAATCGTCGATCCCATTTTCCCCAGAATATTCCTGTAAATAGACGCTCTCAAACCAAATATTGTCGTACAAAGATTCCGCACTCTCCCGGATCGTCGTATAGCGGTCTCCAGTGAAAAGGGGGGTGAGCAACACCTCCAGCTCGTCAAACCCCTCATCTTCAGGAGGAAGATTGAAGTCTCCCAGCAGTATCACATCCTGCTCATTCGGGTCGGCTTCCTGGACAAACTGGTAGACGTCGTCCAAGAGCAATGCTTCTGCCCGCCTCTCTGCCTTGGAATCGCCATAGATGGAGTGGATAGTGATCAGCGTAAAGTCAAAGGAACTTGCTTGGAAGGAAGCGTAAAAGGGCTCCCGTATAAACAGGTCGTCGGGGTCGGAGTAGCTCTGAGCCGAAAGAGCCTGGACTTTCTCAGAGCGATAAAAGAAGGCGTAGCGCTCCATGACGCCGCGTCCTACCTCTGGAGAAATAACGGCCTGGAAGGTATGGCCCCGGTCGTCCAGTATCTAGAGGGTTCTCCTCACTACCCCCTCATCCCGCAGTTCCTGGATGGCGATCAGATCAAACTGCTGCAGGCGATCCGCGATCAGTTCGAGCTCCGCATCATCCCGGGAGCCGTCGGAGAAGATCCGGATGTTAAAGCTGGCTATCGTGAGTTCCTCCGCCCCGGACAGGACGGGGAACACCAGCCAGACCCAGATCATCAGCCGTCTCATCATCTCATCTCCATTAATATTACTTTGCCGACTGTAAAATGACTGGGTATTTTTACTGAAAACAGGAAGATACTATGCCTCTGAAAGCCTCGACTGAAGCCTTGCCGGACTTGGCGGAGTTTCTGGAGCCCTTTGCCGGTCACT
>Ga0233431_1004676_pt1 | contig 14323 bp, 10 predicted proteins | sample SI_118_April2016_FD_179867 | JGI IMG/M metagenome (GOLD analysis project Ga0233431, IMG submission 179867) | Seawater microbial communities from Saanich Inlet, British Columbia, Canada - SI_118_April2016_200_MG | ecosystem: Environmental > Aquatic > Marine > Inlet | place: Canada: British...
GAAGAGATGATCTCCGATGCACTTAAGCGGCCGTGGATTGGGATTTATCGTGCCGGCCACCGGCAGCTAAATCCCGTGGTGATTGTCGGCACCGTGCGCAACCGCAGTGACGAACACATCAATACGCGCACCTTTGTCAAGGATCTGGAGAAGGCCCTGATCAATTCCGGCGAGGTGGCATTTGTTGCCAGTGCGGAGGAACGTGGTGAGATCCGCCTCGAGCGGAAGGATCAGGCCTCCCATTCATCGGAGACCACCGCCAAGGAAGAGGGGCAGGAGACCGGAGCGGATTTCATGCTTCAGGGCTCCATTAATACTATTTCCGACCGGATCAAAGGCAAAGAGGTACGATTTTACCAGGTGGACCTCGAACTGATTGATATCCAGAGCCATAGAAAAGTGTGGATCGGCGACAAGAAGATCAAAAAACTGGTTAAACGCAGCCGTTTCGGGCCTTGATATGACCCCTGGGATCGTTGTCCGTAAAACCGTGCCCATGCGCTATACAGCAGCTATACTAATATCGTTTCTTCTTTTTACCGGTTGTGCGGGCCGAAACGTTTATTCGGTTTTGAACCGCTCCCTGCAAGCCGGAGACTGTCGTGGCGCCATCGCATTGATCAACGGCAGCCGCGAGGATTATGGCAGCAACGCCGCGCTGCTTTATCTGCTCGATTCGGCCATGGTCAACATGCAATGTGGGACTTTTTCTCTTGCCCAGGAGCGACTGCACGCTGCTGAAGCGCTGGCCGAAAAGCTGTGGACGGCGAGTATCAGCCGTAATGTCGCGGCAATGGTGACCAACGACTATGTCTTGCCCTATGCCGGTGAGGATTATGAGCGGGTGATGATTCACCTGATTTCGGCCATCGGTTACCTGCGCATGGAGCAACTGGACGAGGCGCTGGTTGAGATTCGCCGGCTCGATTCGCTGCTGAAAATATTTGAGGCCGATTATAAAGAAGATGACGTCTATAAAACAGATGCTTTCGGTCGCTACCTTAGCGGCATGTTACATGAAGCCGACGCCGCCTATGACGATGCCTATATCGATTATTACCGCGCGGCCGGCAACTACCTGAACCAATGGCGCCGCTACGGTACTGATTTGCCGGACATTCTGGCCCAGGATTTATTGCGGGTGGCGACAGCCGTAAACCGTCTAGACGATGTAAAAAATGTGCTGCCGGCAAGCACGCTTGCTCGGTGGGAACAGTTTGGCAGCGAATCGTCCACCGGCAAGGTGGTGCTGGTTGTTTTCAGCGGTGAGGGGCCTCACAAAATTCAGGACATGGTGACGATTCCGTCGCCTCACGGGCCGCTCAGCATCGCTTTTCCCAGGATTGTAAGTGGTGCCGTTTTTTGCCGTGGCGGGAATTTACAACTGGTTGGCAAAAACGGTTCGCTAGCCGGGGAACTGGTGGTGGTGTCGGACATCAACCGGATCGCCCTGACAAGTCTTAATGATCGAAAAGGCCGGATCGTCGCCAAAGCGGTGGCGCGGGCGGTGGCCAAACAGGTGGCGATCCAAACCATCGCCAGCACCGGCGAATCGTCCGAGCAGAAGCAGACCATGGCGATAATACTCAACATGGCCAACATGTTAATGCTGGAAAAGGCGGATACCCGCTCCTGGCGGACACTGCCCGGTCGGATTCAAGCGGCCCGGGTTATGGTCGCGCCGGGAGAATATAAAGCCCGGTTGGTCTTGTGCCGGAACCAGGTATTCGATTTGGGAACCATTACCGTGGCGCCCGGGGGAACCCGGTTTCGGTTTGTGGACACGCGTTATGGCGGTAGGCAGGCAACAAAACCATAGCTCATAGAGAAATGGAGAAATGGAGAAAACCATGAGAAAAAGCTATTTGCCGGCGGCCTTGATCCTGGCGCTTCTGGTATCTGGATGTGCCGGTACACAAATGCAAAAAAAGCAGACCCAGGGGGTAAATTTCGATCCACAGCGCTTTCTGACCGCCGAAGCTGTGGGGGCCACCGAAGGTGAGGCCAAAAGAGACGCCATGGCGTCGCTGGCATCGGTCTTTCAATCCCGGGTGCGTGCTGAAACCCGATCCAGGGCCAATTCCTATTTGACGGCTGAGCAGGGCGAAGAATTTGAAAAGCAGGTTCAACAGATGGTTCTAATTGATACCGATGTCCAACTTGAAGGTGCCTCAATCGGCTGGGTGCGCCCGGATGAACCTGCGGGCGGTTTCCGGGCTTTAGCCGTCCTGAATCGCGCCCGGGCTGCGGCGCGGTGGCGCAATGCACTTAACCGCAACCAAATGGCGTTTTCTGCCGGATTGCAGTCGCTTAAAACCGTCCAGAGCCGTTTGCCGAGATTGGCGACGCTGAATCGATTGACCATCCTGATGGGTGAGATGGCCGTGATCGAAAGCCGTCTTTCGGTGCTTGGCCGTCCGGCGATGCCTTCCGACAACGACTTCTCCGCTATTTTAGCCGAAAGAGCCGTCCTGATCGATCACATCGGGTTTTTTATCCAGATAGACGGCCCGGACGCCGGCACTTTTGCCCAGCGACTGGGGGCCCTGCTCACCGCTCAAGGCTACCGGTTAGTGGAATCATCCCATGCGGCCGCTGGTCTGATATCCGGAAAAATACGGATGCAACCGCTTGCCCTGGAAAACCCGAACGTCAGATTTGTCCGCGCGTTGGCCGATATTTCCATGATCGATTTGGATACACGCAAAGAGATGGCGGCATTCAGCGAGAATGTGCGCAAAGGCCATATGGATAAAAATGAGGCGCAACGCCGGGCCATCGACCAGTTGGCCGAGCAAACGGCCGCAAAACTGATCCAAACCCTGGGGGCCGTTGGCTTAGCTCCCGTCAATGGCGCCCGTTAATAGAGATAAAGGAGGCTTTATGAAAAAAACGTCCCCGATTTTTTTAATCATCGCTGCGGCGGTTTTGTTTGCCGCTTTTGGCTGCGGAAAAAATGTTAAACAGATCGATAACAAAGCAATAGAAAAAGAGTATGAGCATGCACCGGAATGGGTGCTTTCCGGCAGCAAGGAAGATACGTTTTCGGCCGTGGGCTCCACCCGTATCGGCAAAGGCGGGCTTCAATTCGCCCGTACGGAGGCCATGGGCTATGGCCGTAGTGAGCTAGCGCGACAGGTGTCGGTCAAAGTCAAGGGGTTGGTGAACAGCTTTACCCTGCAGACTGGAATCGGCAACGAACAGACCCTGGATGCCTTTTCCAAGCAAGTGTCCAAACTGGTCACCGATGAGACGCTATCCGGGTCCCGCCAAAAAGATCTTTGGATTTCGCCCAAGTCCGACGTCTATGTGCTGATGATTCTGGACAAGGCTGCGGTGGAAGCATCGGTTCGGCGTCAAATGCTCAACAGCTATCGGCAGGACAGCGCCAGGTGGCAAGAGTTTAAAGCCAAAAACGGCAACCAGGAACTGGACCGCGAAATCGAAGCAGCATTCGGGCCAAACCACTGATCGTTGAAGCGTTTGTCATAAATAAGCTTGGTTTTTTTTCCAATTAGTTGTAGCTGATCATGGTAAAAAAGGCAGGAATTATCCAATTCGGCCTCTGTGATCCGAAGGATACAAGGGGTCCCCGCAAAAGGTCGCGGGATCTTCGACAAGTGAAATGCCAAACAAACAGGGCAAACCGTTTGCGGTTTAAGGGCCTCGGGAAAAAATAATTAAACAAGATTGCGCCGGATTTTGGTCTGTCTACAAGGCACATGGGCCGGTGCATATCGGGATATGTGCCGGTGCATGTAACGCGGTAGACGGGCCAAAAGACAAGCAAGGTGTTTAATTATTTTTTGCCGAGGCCCTAATACAATGGCGCGCCACCGGCCAATTAATTCGAAGGAGGAGATTAAATGAAAGTTCTAAAAGCCATCCCCACTCTAATTTATGTCGTGATCATATACAACATTTTAGCGTTTTTGAGAGAAGGTGTTCTAAGCTCAAAGCTTCTCAGTATTAAACTGATATCAGGCGCAGATTGGACACTCTCTGTTTCCGAAATGTTACTGTGTCTGGCCCTCTGTCTGTTTTTTATCGAAATCTTCAAGGCTACCCGCACCTCCACGGCATCGATTATCGATCATATTCTCTCCTTGGGCGTATTCCTCATTTGTCTGGTTGAATTTGGCGTTTTTCCTCAATTCGGCAACACCACTTTTTTTATTATCATGCTCATCTGCTTGCTCGATGTGGTGGCCGGTTTTACCATTACCATTTCGACCGCCCGCCGAGATTTTGGTGTGGGTGCCCATGCCGTAAGCGGTCATTAACCGGCGGCGGTCGTTTAAATAAAAAGCGGTCAGGTTTTTTCAAAGAAATAAAAAAGGAGGCCTTTGGACCTCGTTGGCAACGAAAAAACTATTTAACATATTGTAATAATATAACATACAGAAGGTGGCCGGGCATGTACCCAAAATACCCCATTTTGTGGTTGTAAAGGTCGCGGGTGGGGTGGGCTTTCTGACCCACAAAAGGTAACTGCAAAAGATTATTCACCGCGCGCTTCGCTCCAGGCTTCGCCCCAAGGGCTCTGCCCGAGGTCGCGATGGCGGTAGATAGATATTTATTTACGGTTGGGCTGTATGTGCGGCCCAAGGCCTGATCTTCTTTAGTACTGGGCCAAGCGTGCGCTCAGCAACCTCGGTATCGTGGGCGGCCTGAGCACGCAACCAATAGCCGCTGGATAGACCAAAGAACCGACTCAACCGTAAACCGGTATCAGCGGTGATAGAACGCCGGCCGGCAACAATTTCACTGATACGCTGCGCGGGAACGCTAATTTCCTTGGCCAAACGATACTGGCTAAGGCCCATGGGTTTTAGAAACTCTTCCAGGAGGATCTCGCCGGGAGTAACAGGTTCGAGTTTGCTCATAATTGACTCTCCTTAGTGATAATCAACGATTTCCACATTTTCCGCACCAACATCCGTCCAACGAAAGCAGACACGCCACTGGTCGTTGATACGAATGCTGTATTCACCGGATCGATCACCCTTGAGTGCTTCAAGATGGTTGCCGGGTGGCACCCTCAGATCACCTAGCCTACCAGCAATCTCGAGTTGTCTAAGCTTGCGCCGCGCAACCTTGGCGATGGCGGCAATTTGGCCATCTACAAATGAGGGGCTTTGTCCCTTTGTTGTCAATCGCGCCCGCTCGGAAGCGTGCCCGGCGGCGGCCGGTTCTGTTCACGCTCTGTATAGCCAATAGTCCGGACGGCGGCGCAAATCGGCAACTGCGATAATATGGAAATAGAATCTCATTTTTCGTATTTTGCACGGATTTTAGAGAAAACTTCCTCACCAGGAACCATTTTCACTTCGTCAACCTCAATTTGCAAAATACGGCGTTCCGCTTCTTCTGCCCAAAGCCGATTGATTTCCGCATCTATAGGCAAATTGAGGCTGGCCAGGAGCTTTTCAACCAGCCCCAGGCGGATATCTGCCGGAAGGGATAAGGCTTCCTCAACAACTCTGTCTTGTGTTGATGTCATGGCCCACCTCCTTTATATGCCCATTAAAACACATACCGTGCGTGTGTGACCATAAATTATTCATCAGGGCAAAACAGCTTCCATCAATTTCTTATGACAGATATTTTATCTGTGCCAATTTTGGACTTTGAGGTCGCTGAAAGGACGAAAGTCTGATGTGTTGCGGGTCACAACCGCCAATCCGTTTACCTTGGCGATTGCGGCAATTTGGCCATCTACAAATGAGGGGATTTGCCCTTTAGCCGTCAATCGCGCCCGCTCCGAAGCATGCCAGGTGGCGGCACGGTCGTCATAGGGCAAAATGTCCAGATTGTGCCAGACAACATCCTCCAGATAGGTTTCAATCAGTTCGCGTTTTCGTGATGCGGCCAGGCGCATACAGCCATACTGGAGTTCATGCCAAACCGGCGCAGCCGTAGCGATTTCATCCTGGTGCTTTTCCAACATGTCCAGGACATGCTGATTGGGGGCGGTTTTTACGGCTTCGGACAAGACATTTGTATCAAGCAGGAATTTCACCATGACATATCCGTTTTGCGGCCCGACGTGCTATCCCTGAGTTCGGCAAAGTCCTTATCCGTGATTTGGATATCTTCCTTTTCAGCGGCTTTGCAAAAGGCCTTGAAAGAACGCCAAAAGCCTTCTTTTTTCCGGTTCAAACGTGCATACGCTTTTGTTGACAACAAAACAGCAACCGGTCGGCCGTGCCTAGTCAATTGTACCGGTGGCCCGCTTTCAACCGAATGAACAATGGACGGCAACTTATTTTTTGCTTCGGCTATCGTATATTGCTCGCTCATGGCAAAACTCCTTATAATTCCATTCAAACCCTTTGTAAATATAGCCATATTTATAGCCAATATCAAGCATGTTTTTGAAACCCTTGGTTTGATTTAGAAGTTTGCTTGAATTAAGCCACTAAATGCAGCATAATCCCGCTCGGCCCTTAAGGTTTTCGGATCACCTTCCGATTAATTGTGGTTAGGGTAAAAGAGGCTTTTGACTCCTGGAAGCCTCCAACCATTTTAGTTATTATAATTTGCTGTGGCCCATTAATCATTTTGACCCATTAACTGCCTTCTGGTTTGCCGAATCAGTGGGTATACTTACAGAGTTGCCGTATCAGGACGCGCTGGGTGGTCATGTCCTTGCTGCCATCCACCTACCGCAACGTTAAAAAGGACCTTCGAAATATCCGGGATCAGTCCCGCTTGGCGATACACCCTTTTTTTGGAAGTACGGGATTAAGGTCTATTGAAAGGATAGAGATGCCTAAAGACATGTTGTCCACTTGGCTGGAAAAAATATTTTTTAGCATTTTTATCACCGCCCTTGTTGCAGCCTCCATCCCTTATTTTCTCAACATAAAAATCGCCATAGCCTCAAATCAAGCCATCAATGTGGCCATATATACCATCGCCTATATGACCGCAATTATTGTAACTTTTGTTAAAATAATCCCATTTAGAATAAGAGCCTGGGTGGGCTTGTTTCTTTTTTATCTTATGGGGGTTGTTTCCTTGACCACGGTCGGCCCTGTTGCCGGCGGCAGGACATGGCTGTTTATGTTTGCCGTTTTGACCACCCTGATTCTGGGGCTAAGGGCTGGGGTCATAGCCCTGGCATTCAATTTGACCACCATGGTTCTGTGGATCTGGGCCTGGGCACACAGTTATTTTGCCTGGTGCCAGACATATCAGTTTAAGGCCAATCAGGTCCTTGCTACAGGGTTCAGCTTTTTTTTCATGAACGCGATTGTTACGATCTCGATCGGTATACTGGTTACAGTCTTAAGGAAAGGATTTGAGAAAGAGCAAAATTTGTCAAATGACCTGAGATTGTCAAATGAAAAGCTTCTGAAAGAAAACGATGAACGTAAGCAGGCTGAAGTGGCGGTTCGAGAAAACGCGCAAAAATACCGTCTTTTGGCTGACAATGTGAATGACCTGATATGGATGTTGGACATCCATGAACAACGTCTCACCTATGTAAGCCCGTCTGTGAAAAAAATGAGGGGATACTCGCCGGAAGAAGTCATGCAGCAGTCTCTTGAGGAGATGATGACACTAGAATCTTATCAAAGGACTATAAGCGTCTTGACCGAAGAACTTAGCGGAGATGATGAAAAAGATCCGGATCGCTCCGTAACCATAGAACTTGAGCAATATCGAAAGGACAAAACCACCGTGTGGACGGAGGTAATTGCCTCCTTTGTCCGGGATAATAAAAAACAACCTATCGCGGTTTTGGGAGTGACCCGCGACATCACCGAGCGCAAGGAAGCAGAGGCGGCACTTCGGGACAAAGAAGAAAAGCTGGCCAGATCGAAAAAAATGGAATCACTGGGTCTTATGGCAGGCGGCATCGCCCATGATTTGAACAACATCCTGTCAGGAATCGTGAGTTATCCCGATTTGCTCTTGATGGATTTGTCCGTCGACAGCCCTATGCGGGAACCCATAGAAACCATAAAGGAATCCGGACAACGGGCGGCCGCTATTGTGGCAGATTTATTAACGGTCGCAAGAGGCGTCGCCACCAGTAAAGAAATATTGAATTTAAACACCGTTATTGAAAAATATCTGGGCTCTGCCGAACAAAGGAAAATGGAGACGATAAACCCATCTATTGCCTTCAAAACTGAGCTTGACGTCGAACTTCTTAATTTAAAGTGTTCAGAATCCCACATCAGCAAGAGTTTGATGAATTTAGTTTTTAATGCCTCAGAGGCGATTGAGGGCAGGGGAACCGTTACCATATCCACCAAAAACCGTTACCTGGATGAACCTTTAAAGGGATATGAAAATGTACGCGCTGGTGAGTACGTTTTGTTAACCGTATCGGATAATGGCATTGGCATATCGGCCAAACACCTCGATAGAATTTTTGAACCATTTTATACGAAGAAAATTTTGGGACATACCGGGACCGGCTTAGGTTTAGCCGTTGTCTGGAATATGGCTCAAGACAATGATGGATACATAAATGTGCTAAGCGGTCAAAGCGGCACTGAATTTGAACTATATCTACCTGCAACCAGAGAAGAGATGGATGGCAAGAAGGGACTTGTCCAGCCGGAGGATCATTTTGGGCAGGGCCAAAAAATTTTAGTGGTTGATGACGAGGAAAGCCAAAGAATAATCGCCAGTCGATTGTTGGCCAGGATGGGTTATAGCGCAGAAGCTGTTTCAAGTGGTGAGGAGGCTGTTGAATATCTCAAAAAACATCCCGTTGATTTGCTCCTGCTTGACATGATTATGCCAAAGGGAATTAACGGTCGTGAAACTTATGAACAGATCCTAAAGATATACCCAAAGCAGAAGGCGATTATAGCCAGCGGATATGCTGAGACTGCGGATGTGAAAGCAACCCAGGAATTGGGAGCCGGCAGCTACATCAAAAAGCCCTATACTTTTGAGAGATTGGGCATTGTTGTCAAAAAAGAACTGGAAGCGCCGCTTTGATTCAGCGCTTATAAAACGGGCCTTTGGTTCTTACTCCTAAAAACTTGAATTTTTTATTGCGAAGTTGGGTTTAATACCCCGTCGCTTGCGGCGATAAAATGGATTGTGTCCTTTATTGATACCCCGCTGCTTGCGGCGGGGTAGTTCATTATTCTAAACCGCCATGACCAAAAGCGCCCTAAATAATTTTGATCCGTTAATTGCCCGCTGGTTTGCTAAATCAGTGGGTACCCCTACGGATGTGCAGCGTCAGAGCTGGCCTGAAATTGCAGCGGGCAGGCATGTCCTGGTGACCGCGCCTACCGGCAGCGGCAAAACCTTAACCGCATTTTTGTGGGCCATCAATCAGCTTATCAGCGGCACCTGGGAATTGGGACAAACGCGGGTTTTATACATTTCCCCGCTTAAAGCCCTCAACAATGACATCCGCCGCAATCTGCTACTGCCGCTTGAACAGCTTGAAGCGGTTTTCAAAAATCAAGAAACACCTTTTCCCCTTATCAATGTGCAGACCCGCAGCGGCGATACCTCGCAGTCGGACCGTCGTCGCATGTTGCGTCATCCACCCGAAATTTTGATCACCACCCCGGAAAGCCTTAATTTATTGCTAAGCTCGGCCGGGGGTTTAAGTATCCTGGGTGGGATCAAGACCGTCATTTTAGATGAAATCCATGCCGTGGTGGGCAACAAACGCGGGGTTCATCTGATGACCGGGGTCGATCGCCTGGTCGATTATACCGGTGAGTTTCAGCGCATCGCCCTTTCAGCCACGGTGCGGCCCATGCAGACCGTGGCTGATTTTGTGGGGGGCCTGACCATGACAGGACCAGCCACTGCCCCCAAATATCGCCCGCGGACCGTTAAAATTATCAAATCTAAAACTCCCAAGACCTATCAGATAAATGTACGCTTTCCCGAGGCAGCCTCTAAAAATGCCACCGGCGAGTCTTTCTGGAAACCACTTGTGGCCGATTTCAAAGAGATTGTGGGCAAAAACAAATCCACCCTGCTTTTTGCCAACAGCCGGCGACTTTGCGAAAAGCTCACTTTAAAGATCAACCGGGGCGAAGATCAAACCGTTGCTTATGCCCATCACGGTTCGCTTTCGCGGGCCATCCGCGAAGATGTGGAGACCAAGCTCAAAGCAGGGGAATTAAAGGCGATTGTGGCCACCAATTCTCTTGAGCTTGGAATTGATATCGGCGAACTCAGCGAAGTGGTTTTAATCCAAAGTCCGCCTTCGATTTCAGCCGCGGTACAACGGGTGGGCCGGGCCGGGCATCGCATTGATGCTGTCAGCAAGGCCACCCTTTACCCCACCCATGCAATCGATTTTCTCGAAGCGGCTGTTGTGGCCCCGGCCATTTTAAACCAGGACATCGAAAGCGTGACACCGGTGGAGGCGCCCTTGGATGTGCTGGCCCAGGTGCTGATTTCCATGGTGGGGATGCAAACCTGGGACATTGATGCGCTTTTTGCCAAAATCAAAACCAGTTACCCATATCGCAACTTAAGCCGCACCCAGTTTGACTTGGTTTTAAACATGTTGGCCGGACGCTATGCGGAAAGCCGTATTCGTGAACTCAAGCCACGTGTTTCAATTGACCGGATCGATAACACCGTGGCCATTAAACCCGGCGCGCTTTTAGCCCTTTATATGGGCGGCGGCGTTATCCCGGACCGGGGCTATTTTCATTTGCGGCATGCCCAAAGCGGTGCACGCATTGGTGAGTTGGACGAAGAGTTTGTCTGGGAAGCGTCGCTGGGCCAGATTTTTACCTTGGGCACTCAGAACTGGAAAATCGAGCGCATCACCCACAACGATGTCTTGGTTACCCCGGGCAACCCCAAGGCCATGGCGATTCCCTTTTGGCGCGGCGAATCCAGAGACCGTGATTTTCATTTTTCATGCCGTTTAGCCGATTTTCTGGAAAATGCCAACGAGCGGATTAAAAACGCCGCTTTTATCAGTGATCTGCAAAAACATCATCACCTGGATGAAACCGCGGCTAAAACACTAACCGATTTTTTGAAACGCCAGAAAGAAAAAAGCGGCACAGATTTACCCCACCGCCATCACCTGCTGATTGAACATATCCAAAGCGGCCCCAAGTCAGCCCCCGGCAACCAGGTGGTATTGCACACCCTCTGGGGCGGCCGGGTCAATCGACCTTTTGGCATGGCCCTATCTGCGGCCTGGCAAAAACGTTTTGGCCAGCGCTTGCAGGTTTTTAGCAGCAACGATTGTGTGGCCATCCTGTTGCCCCATGCCGAAAGCGGTGCCACCCTGCTGTCATTGGTAACCGAAGCCAATTTAATGGATCTGTTGCGGGAACATCTGGAAGGCTCCGGGTTTTTTGGGGCCCGTTTTCGGGAATGCGCCGGCCGGGCGCTGCTGTTATCGCGCCGCAAAATGAACGAACGGATGCCGCTCTGGATGAACCGCCTGCGATCCCAAAAGCTTTTAGAGGCGGTCAGTGCCTGGGATGATTTTCCCATTTTGCTGGAAGCCTGGCGCACCTGCCTGCACGATGCTTTTGATCTTGACAACCTGCGCAAGGTTTTAAGTGATATCGGCACCGGAACCATCACCTGGTCCGAAGTGCATACCACAGCCCCCAGCCCCATGGCCCAGGGCCTGGCCTGGCGCCAGGTCAACAAATACATGTATATGGGTGACGAATCGCAGGGCGATAAAACCTCACGCCTGCGGGCTGATTTGCTAAAAGATCTGGTTTTTGCCCCGCAATTGCGCCCCAGCTTAAAGCCCGCCCTAATTACCGAATTTGAACAAAAAAGACAACGCTTAAGCCCAGGCTACGCCCCGTCCTCATCCCAGGATTTACTGGACTGGATCAAAGAACGCATCGCTTTGCCGGCGATCGAATGGAACGACCTTTTAAGGGCCATCATCCGTGACCACAAAATCTCCATCGAAACCCTTGTGGAATCCATCGACAAGAAACTATTGACCATTTCCCCACCGGGTCTGGACAACGGTCTGGTGGTGGCCACAGAAAGCCTGTCACGGATTGCGGCCGGATTATACGGTGGAACCAAAAATCTAAAAATCAGGGCACTCGATGGCGAGCCCTTTGACCCTACCACAGTTTTGCCGAATCAGCTTTTGCCTGACGAAAAAGAAGAGACCGAAGCCTTGTTTACGGCCCTTACCGGCCAATGGCTGCAATATTACGGTCCGGTTGAAGCCGATTTTATCCGCCGCAGCCTCTGGCTGCCGGGTGCCCGGGTGCAAAGCGCTATCGAAAATCTAATAGAAACACGCCAGGTTATCAGCGGTGTTTTAATCAAATCGACAAAGGGCCAAACCAAAGAAACCATCTGCGACAGCGATAATTTCGAAATGCTGTTGCGCATGACCCGCGTTGCGGCCAGACCTGCTTTTGAAGCACTTGAAATAAAACGGCTGCCACTTTTTTTAGCTTTGTACCAGGGGATTGTTTTACCTGGCGAAAAAATTGAGGCTTGTTTTGAGCGAACCGAACAGCTTTTGGGATATCCGGCCCGGGCCGGATTGTGGGAATCAGACATTTTCCCAGCCCGGGTTGCGCCATACCACAACGGGCATATCGACCGTATCATGCAGGAAACCGATCTGCGCTGGATTGGCGACAGTGATAAAAAAATCAGTTTCTGTTTTACGCCCGATCTTGATTTATTGGCGGCTGAAAACAGCCCTGCGCCTGAAAAAGAAACCGATATCGAAAACATTGCCGAGCTTTTTCCCGACCCACTGGGTCGCTACGATTTTGACACCCTAATAAATACCGGCCCATTAAGCCCGGCCAAACTTTCAAAAAAATTGTGGCAGGCGGTCTGGCTAGGGCTGGTCAGCAACGACACTTTTCTGGCATTGCGCCAGGGTATTATCCAAAAATTTGCGCCAGTAAAGACCGCTGCCGATGTTTCACCACGACGGGCCGGCCGCATTAGACCAGCCGGCCGGGGCGGGTTTAACCGCTGGAAGCAGGCCCGCAAACAGGCCGGCAACTGGTTTCGCATCAAACTGCCTGAAAAAAGCGATGACCCACTTGCTATTGAGGAACGCAACCGCGAACGGGTGCGACTTTTATTATCGCGCTACGGCATTTTGTTTCGGGAGCTTTTAAAACGCGAAAGTCCGGCTTTTCGCTGGGCGGCGCTTTTTCGATCGCTGCGCATCATGGAGCTTTCGGGCGAGGTGCTCGCCGGTCATTTTTTTGAAGGCATCCCCGGCTTGCAGTTCATGGCGCCAAACGCCTTTAATCTGTTAACGCGCAAACTGCCCGAAGATAAAATCTTCTGGCTCAACGCCGCTGATCCGGCCTCACTTTGCGGTGCCGGTTTATCATCTTTAAAAAAGGTCCTACCGCCCCGGCTCGATCGCACCTATCTGGTTTATAAAGGATCCGAACTTGTATTGATCGTAAAACGTTATGGTAAAGACTTGATTTTTAAAACACCGGTCGATGACCCGGATTTGGCCCTTTACTTTGGTCCTTTGCATCATCTTTTAAGCCGTGAGTTCATGCCGCTTTCCGCCATTGGAGTTGAGACCATCAACGGCCAAAAAGCCGCTGAGAGCCCCTATCTGGACAGTATCAAAATTGCGTTTGAAACGGTTGTTGCCTATAATCAGGTGACCTTGTATCGTTTTCAGGCGCAAATATGAAGGGTACTTCCCTTGTAAAGGGGCTTCAGACCTTGATTTGGCCCTGATTTTAGTCTACTTCGATAGTGTTTTCTTTTAGATCCGAGACCGTTGCCGGAAGATCAGATTCCGGGTTTTTCCCAACCATACGGCAGGCCACGCCATAAAAATCCATTTCAGACAGCTGACTCACCGTGATTTCGGCCAGACGCGCACCAACCATCTGTTCCTCATCCACAACCAACTCAGCCCCGGCCTCTTCCAAAAGCGGAATATGGCGATGAAAACGGCCCCGGGCGATAATCTTGACATCGGGCAGCAACATACGGATGGTGCGAATCATGCCGACAGCAGTCCGACTATCAGGCACGGTCACCACCACCACACTGGCATCTTGGATGCCGGCGTGTTCCAGTACCTCGGTTTTGGTGGCGTCTCCCAGGTGCATGACGATGCCCTGCCGGCCGACGGATTCAAGCGCCGCAGGATTCAGTTCAATAATTTCAGGTGCCACGCCCATCTCCGTCAACACATCAGCAACCTTTTTACCAGCCGGCCCGAATCCGATGATGAAGGCCTTTTTACATCCTGTGGATGTGCGCCCTGAAATAGTGGCTTGCGGCCGTTTTAACAGCCAGGCGAATAGCTTTTCAGCAAAGGGATCGGCATAGCCGACCATGTAAGGGGCCAAAAACATGGAAAGCA
>Ga0233431_1004677_pt1 | contig 14320 bp, 14 predicted proteins | sample SI_118_April2016_FD_179867 | JGI IMG/M metagenome (GOLD analysis project Ga0233431, IMG submission 179867) | Seawater microbial communities from Saanich Inlet, British Columbia, Canada - SI_118_April2016_200_MG | ecosystem: Environmental > Aquatic > Marine > Inlet | place: Canada: British...
CATGATCAACGGATACAGCCACCTCAACCTGACAAAACTAGACGTACTCACCGGCCTTCCGTCTCTACAAATAGCAACCTCTTACACATACCAAGGAGAACTTCTTAAATCATTCCCCTCTTCGCTCGATATCGTGGAAAACGTAGAAGTAGGATACGAAGAAATGCCAGGATGGAAAGAAGATATATCTAAAGTGAAAAACTTCGAAGATCTCCCTGAAAACGCACAAAACTACGTACGAAGAATAGAAGAACTAACAGGCACAGAAGTAGCATTTATCGGAGTTGGCCCAAAGAGAGAGGACATGATAAACAAATAAAATGTCTCAAAAGCTAGAATCCCTTCCAAATATAGGAAAGAAAATAGCAGAAAAATTGCACAAAATCGGCATCAATGACGTCGACGAATTCATGAAACACGATCCGTACGAGATGTTTATTGGATTAAAATTGAAAGTCGAACCAACCCTATGCAGATGCGCTCTGTCTTCAATCGTCGGAGCAAAAGAAGGCATAGTTTGGCACAAAATACATAAAAAATCCACAGAAGAGCTCGAGAGAAGATATCCAGAGCTCAAGTGGAAGAATAAGTGTTAGCAGGATTCACATTTACCCAACCACCCTTGACATACGACTAAATTTATTATAGAATGACGCCCTAGTCAAGATCATTCCTTTCCTTCCATTACAGGAGACCGAATCGCTTGCTTGGAACAATTACCATAATTTTAAATTACAATGACTTTCGAAAATCTAAACATCATCCAGCCAATCCTTGAAGCGCTCAAGAGAGAAAATTACGTCGAACCGACGCCAATTCAAGCACAAGCAATTCCTGCAATAATGCAAGGCAGAGACATATTTGGATGTGCACAAACAGGTACTGGAAAAACAGCTGCTTTTGCCATCCCTATTCTACAAAACATCAAACAAGCTCAGAATCCTGGACAAGGAAAAAGATCAATCTCAGCATTGATACTAGCCCCAACTCGAGAACTAGCGATACAAATCAGTGAGAAATTCTCAGCATACGGGAAATCAACAGGCTTGAGACACGCCGTGATTTACGGTGGAGTCAGTCAATTCCATCAAGTGAAAAAACTGAAAGCAGGTGTAGACATAGTAATAGCTACTCCAGGAAGACTAATGGATCTTATGAATCAAGGATATGTAGACCTACGTCGATTAAAAATTCTTACACTAGATGAAGCTGACCGAATGCTCGATATGGGATTTATCAACGATATCAAGAAAATCATCGCAAAAGTGCCAACAAAACGTCAGACATTATTTTTCTCAGCAACAATGCCAACCGCAATCAAAAAGTTAAGCGAAACAATATTGACGGACCCTGTAAGAATATCAATTTCCCCAGTAAACCCATCTGCAGAAAACATTACACAAGAATTGTATTATGTAGAAAAAGGAAATAAGAAAAATCTTTTGATCCACGTATTAGAGCAAAAATCCATTTCTTCAGCATTAATTTTCACACGTACAAAACGTGGAGCCGACAAGATTACTAGACAAATAAAAATGTCAGGAATCAGAGCTGAAGCCATTCACGGAAACAAATCACAGAATTACAGACAAAAAGCCTTAGCAAACTTCAAAGCTAAAAAAACTACAGTTCTTGTAGCCACAGACATAGCCTCAAGAGGAATTGATATCGACGATCTGTCACACGTGATCAACTATGAAATCCCAAACGAAGCAGAAACATACGTTCATAGAATCGGACGAACAGGAAGAGCCGGAGCAAGCGGAATTGCACTATCTTTTTGTGCCCGAGAAGAGCAAGGCTTGGTAAGAGATATCAATAGACTTATAAACATATCAATACCTATCGTCACAGACCATCCATTCCAAATGACAGATCTACAAACATTTAGTGGAGGCGGCGGTGGAAGACAACCAAGAAACCGATTCAACTCAAGAGGAGGAGGCCAATCAAGAGGAGGAGGTCAATCAAGAGGAGGCCGAAATAATAACCATTCAAGAAGACACAGATAAATGAAAACACTAGAAAAAACACAAGAAGGATTAGGAGACGCAGAGTGCAAAACTTGCCAAATACCAAACAGTGCAGACCTCACAGCATCAGCACAATGCAAGATGATGAGACTTGCAACCCAACAAATAGTCTTTTCAGTAATAATGAAAGATCCCAAAAAAGCATTGAGATGGAAACACATCCAACAAATCAACGCAATGAAACTAAATTGCGAACCAGGGAACAGGATATTTTAGAATGGTGGGCGATAATGGATTCGAACCATTGGCCTTCTGGGTGTAAACCAGACGCTCTAACCAACTGAGCTAATCGCCCTAAAAAGATTTCAAAGACAGAGAATTTTTATCACACACTCACTCGATTTACAACCTTTATTTCTTGTACCCAATAACCCCTCCAAAAATCCCACCTACAACTGAACCAACTCCCATTCCAAGGAAAACACCAATTGCAACATTAGGACCATCACCAACGGCAGTAAGCACCTCAGTCACATAACCTATAAACCCTCCAAAAACAAAACCTAGGACTGATCCAGCAAGAATACCAAGAAAAGCCAGAACAAAAACATGACCGAAAATAGCAATTTTATCTTTCATGTTGTTAGAGTTAGTAATATACAATTCTGGTGCCCAGGAGAAGACTTGAACTTCCACCCCGTTGCCAGGACTACCCCCTCAAGGTAGCGCGTCTACCAATTCCGCCACCTGGGCACAAGCACAAGGATTCTAATAAAAAGCCTGGAAAAGCACAACCTATTTATGGCAGCAAAGGCCCAAGAGCCTTTACATTTTTCATCCACATGCTTAAATAAAACCGATGCCAAAAACCACACAAACAAAACAATCCCTCCGCACCAAACTCAAAAAAAAGCGCCTCTCACTCACAGAAAAAGAGATCGCAATTCTTAGCAAACGCATCCTAACTCGCCTCACAAAAACCCCAGAATATCACAAAGCAAAAACAATTCTCCTCTATCACCCAATCCAAAACGAAGCAGATCCAACTCCCCTCTTCTCCCCCACCACAAAGAAAACCTTCTGCCTCCCAAGAATTTGCAGAAAAACAAACCGCCTTCACCTTCACCAAATCACAAATCCACATACTCTACAAACTGGCCGCTTCAACATCCAAGAACCAAACACCGCACATCCCGTGATAGCCCGCAAAAACATAGATCTAGTAATAACACCAGGACTCGCCTTCGACCAACAAGGAAACCGAATCGGATACGGCAAAGGTTATTTCGACAGACTATTTAAAAACTTGTCTACCAAAGCTTTCAAAATTGCACTTGCCTACGACTTCCAAATCGTTGAGAATATCGATGTCGAAAAACACGACCAAAAGGTCGACCTGATCATTACCGAGAAACGCACGATTCGCACAAAACAACCCAAAACCCTTTAACTTATTTCAACATGAGCGACCTAAAAACATCCGACCCAAAAGTGGCGGAAATTCTTGAAGCTGAAATAAAACGTCAAGCAGAAGGAATCGAACTTATTCCATCTGAAAACTATGTATCACAAGCAGTACTAGAAGCAAACGGATCAATTTTTACAAACAAATATTCTGAAGGATATCCAGGAAAACGCTACTACGGCGGACAAGAAAACACAGATCGCGTTGAAAACCTAGCAATCGAACGTGCAAAAGAACTTTTTGGAGCTGAACACGTAAACGTGCAGCCATACTCAGGCTCTCCGGCCAACACGGCTATCTACTTCGCCCTTCTAGAGTTCGGAGATACCGTAATGGGGTTGAAGCTCGATCACGGCGGACACATCACACACGGCCTTCCTATAGCTTTTTCAGGCAAAGCATATAACTTCGTTCAATATGAAGTAGACAAAGAGACCGGCCAACTAGACTACGACGCAATCGAACACCTCGCCATAGAACACAAACCAAAAATGATCGTTGCAGGATTCACAGCCTACCCACGCGACATCGACTGGAAAAGATTCAAAGAAATCGCAGACAAAGTCGGAGCCATTTCATTTGCCGACATCTCTCACACAGCAGGTTTGATCGCAGGCAAAGCCCTCGAATCCCCTGTCCCATTCTTCGACATAATAATGACCACTACTCACAAAACACTCAGAGGACCTCGTGGAGCAATGATCATGTGTAAAGAAAAATTCGCAAAAGCAATCAACCGTGCAGTATTCCCAGGACTTCAAGGCGGACCACACGAACATATCATCGCTGCAAAAGCTGTAGCTTTTGGCGAAGCACTAAAACCTGAATTCCAAGAATACGCAAAGCAAGTCATAGCAAACGCAAGACATCTAGCTGAAAAGCTAACTGAACATGGCTTTGAACTCGTTTCAGGAGGCACAGACACTCATTTGATCCTCGTAGACCTCACAAACAAAAACGTCCCCGGAAAACAAGCACAAGTAGCTCTCGACAAAGTAGGAATCACTCTAAATAAAAACACCGTTCCATTCGACACACGATCACCATTCGATCCATCTGGAATCCGCCTCGGCACACCAGCCGTCACAACCCGCGGAATGAAAGAACCCGAAATGGAAAAAATCGCAGGATGGATCAATGAAGTAATAGCAAACGTAGAAAACGAAGAAGTTTTAGCTCGCATCAAAGAAGAAGTAAAGGAAATGTGTTTAGGATTTCCTGTACCAGGGATAAAGATCTAAACCTACCAACCCAGCTCTCCACTTAGAAGCTCTCTTTTAAATTTGGAGATCAGCAACTTGTCAGACCTGCTCGTAATCATACCTTCATAAGAAGTGTAAATAAGTCTATCAAAAAGCTCCTGCGTAGCATTTCCTGAAACTTTTGTATAAGAGTATGAACCCCCTTTTCTTTTTCTCATCATATCATCATGTCTCTCCATAAGTTTTTCCTTACCAACCCTATTTTCTAACGATTTACGATAATCTTCATGATCTCGCTTTTTCTCATGTAGCCTCCGATGAGTTTTCATTCCACGAATACCAAGAATATAATACGCAAGTGAAAACTTCGAATCCTGAAAAAGTTTTTCAACCAATTCGTCCTCTTCAGCACGACTCAAAAAAGGCGCAATTCTCTCCAGATGATATGTATCATTACCAATGATATCTTTTAGTTGGTCAATTGCATAAAGTTTAAGATCATTGGGCATGCCAGAAGGATAGTATTCCTCTTCAATCGATTCAATTATAGGAGATATCAATCCGTTAATTTTTCTATGAAAATAATCCTGTGTAGGATCATCATGAAAATGAATATTATCGAAACCAACAACATCTATTTTCTCTTTTTTCATAGCCCCAACAAGCCTCCAAATAACTGCCTCCTTCTCCTCGTATTCATAGCCTGAATCCTTAACAATCTGTACAAGAGCAGGATAAATCTTTCTTTTCCAAGAAACTCCTCTTCTAACTTCTGGCAATACATACATCAAAGCACCCTTTTCACCACGCCCAAACCTGAACCCACTTTCTCTAATAACAGCCTCAGGATCAATCCGATAACCATTTTCAGGCATTCCCCCAAGAATATCTAACAATTTACCAGCATACGGGTTTGTTTCATCTTGCAAAATATCTGTACTTTCCTGTTCAGAATACCCGAGAAGCATAATCGCATTAACAGCCCTATTAAAAGAATTTCCTTTATAAATAGAGTCTAAACCCCCGCGTTCTTCAAACTTTTTTCCCAAATAATCATCTCTAGACTCTTTCTTTTCATCTCCACCACCCTCAAATTTTTCAAACCGACCAACCATAATTTATATTTTTTTAATTACAAGAATCGTCTGATCATCTTTTTGCTCAAACCCACCCGTAAATTTGGCAACATCTGCCAAAATAGCGCTTTTTATCTCATCAGCTGAAACTTTTCCACCTTTCAATTTAGAAGCAGCCAAAACAGAAGCCTTCAATCTTTCCATACCATAATGTTCTTTCTCATTCTTCCAAGCTTCAAGAAGACCATCACTGTAAGTGACAAGAACATCCCCAACTTGCATTCCAGGATCAACTTCATTCACAGGACATTGAGCGCCCTTGACCATTCCTATAGCCATACCATCCTTCCTGCCCTCAGAAACTTCTCCACTAGAAGCTTTGTAATGTAAAACCGGTTCGTGACCCGCGTTAACATAAGTCAATTTGTTGGCCACAGAATCCCACTTCAACATACAAAGAGTCATAAACATCGTAGCCATCGTTTTCTCTTTCAGAACATCATTCACGCTACAAACAATCTTCTTCAAATCACCAGAACCCGAATAGCTATAAAAAAGTGAATTGGCAATCGCTCCAACTATACAAGCCGGAATACCATGCCCAGTCACATCTCCCAAATAAATCAAAAATCCATCCTTGGTCGGAATAAAATCATACATATCCCCTCCAACCTCAGTAGCCGAAACCAATCCAGCCGAAACATCCAATCCTCCAAGCTTAGGCAACTTAGCAGGAATAATTTCTTTTTGAACCTGTCTCGCAAGCTCAACTTCGCGCCCAAGTCGCTCCTTATAAACACGCGCTTCCAGAGATTTTTCCAAATCCTGTGCCATCTGATTAAATGAAGCCCCAAGAGAACCAAGCTCATCTTTGGAATCAATCATTACCTGATATTGGAAATTACCTTGTGAAATAGCAGCCGCACCTTCAGTCAATTTTCGAACTGGTCTAGTAACTCGAGTAGCCATGTAAAGAGCAAGCAAAATCCCAAGAATCAAACCAAATCCAGCAGTCGCCAGAATTCGCGAAATCATATGTGAAACCCTTTCGTTCATATTTTCGTAAGTCACCCCATAAACCACTGAGTACTTATCGCTCGCTGGTTGGACAAAATAAGTAAATTTGAATCCATTTGCAGGATCATCTATCAAATTCTCCTCATAATCCACATACTTTCCATCCTTCAAATAATATATATTCACACCACCTTTCGTTCCGTCAGACATCACTATTGATGGATTCTCAGATTTAATCTGATTGATTTTTGCGAAAATAGTTTTTCGTCCAGCACCATCATATTTCTTATCAGCATCAAAATCAGAGTCATACAAAACATTCCCTTCATAATCAACCACAGACACATATCTAACATCCGAATTCTGTTCGAATATCTTATGAATTTCCCTATTAAAATAAACAAATCCCTCCTCCAACAAATACAAATCAGTAATCTCAGCCACATCAGGCGCCGTCAACTCAGCAAAAGCCTTCACTCCAACAAAAACATCATCCGCCAACTCAACTTTTTTCTCACTTATAAACAAAAACGAAATCATCAAGAAAACAGATACCATCAAGGCCGTTATCGCCAGAATCATCTTAGTTTTTATTGAGTAAAGCTTCATAGCATTTGCGCACCCGCGCTTATAGTTCGTTTATATAAATAAATCCATCAATTCTAGGTTCAAAATCAACCCATTTTGCCGCTGCAAAAAGAGTGTCATATTCAAACAAAGGAATTCCATAAACATCATCTTCAACCAGAACAGACATAGCTTCTTGCAACAAATCCAATCTATTTCCAACATTCATTTCCAATTCCGCCTCTTCGATCAAAGAATCAACCTGCTCATTAGAATAATTCGCAAAATTGAACTGACCATATTCCTCCCCAGATGTATGCGCCAAAGAATTCAAGAAATCACTTGAATCTCCAAGCTCACTTTTGAATCCAAGAAATGCAATATCAAAATCCACCTTATTCAAAGTTTCAATCAAATATTCGCTCTTCACATACTGGATATAAACACCAAGACCAACCTCCTCAAAACTATCTGTCAAAAACTCGCCCAAAGCATCAAGTCCCTCAGGCAAAATCACATTTACTTCATATCCATTCAATTTCTCAATTTCACTAACCAAAGAAGAATCATAAACAGGATTTTCTATATCAGGGTTATATCCAAAAACACCACTCGAAACAAATTGTTTGACCGGGTGTGCATATTCGCCAATATAACCTGTGAATTCATCAATATCCAAAGCAGATTTCAAAGCTCGCCTAGCATCAACATCATCAAAAACTTCACTTTCAAAATTAAAAATCAAAAACTGAACCTCAAGACTCGGCACAGAAATCAAATCAAAGTTAGACAAATCAACCTGATCAGCCAAATCATACGGAACGTAACTCAAAATATCAGCTTCACCATTATTCAAAACATCAAATCTCTTATACTTGTCAGTTTCCACTCTGATATTAGCAACTTTAAAAGACGAGACTCCTCCCCAATAATCGCCAAATTTACTCAGAGAAATATTCTTATCGCTAGAATCTTTCCCCCAAACAAAAGGCCCAGTTCCTACATGTCCAGCCGTTTCGTCATTCATTTTGTAGATATACGCAGTAGACAACCTCTGCAACAGCAAAGGATCAGGCTTAACCGTCTCTATTTCAATTTTATATGGCTCAACCCTCCTGATTTCCTTAATAGTAGACAAAAGCTCTGAAAGCTCCGATTTTTCATCAAATCTAGCCTTATCTATACTATCTATCACATCAAGTTCATCCATTTCAGAACCATCGTGAAATTTTACGTTTTTTCTAATATTGAATTCCCAAGTAGTGTCATCAATCAAACCCCACGAAAGAGCCAATCCCGATTCCATATTCAAATCCATATCAGGCCTAATCAAAGATTCATAAATCTGATTCAACCTCTGTCTCGAAAACGGATTGAATTGAAGAGGATCGTATCCAAGACTAGGATATGGTTCAAGCAACGTAATCTCTCCCCTTTCAACTCTCTCGTCCACAGGAGTAAAAATATCCAAAATCTCATCGAATTGCTTCTCAAAAAACAAATACATACCCAGAAGCAGGAACACGATGATTCCAACAACTAATCCGATTGTTTTTAAAATTTTATTCAACATAATCCAAGTATTATACCATAAAAAAAGGGCGGCCACAACAGGCCGCCCCTCCGTTTTAGCAGAAATTCCTACCCATGAAACGCAAATGTAGCCTCGTACTGACTATGACCAGACCGTTTTATCCTTCCCTGAATAACATAACCACCAGGAAGCTTCAGATTCACGGTTTTTACATCACCACCATGCAAACTCACCATTGCTTTAAACCCATCTGCAACATAAAAATATTTCAGGACATCCTGAGCTTCTTCAAAACTCAACGTTTTAGTTTCTCCATCTGGAATAGCATATAAATCTTCAGAGATACCATTTCGCCTATCCTTCATAGATTCAGATTTATCAACAACACCATGTCCAAGATAACAACTTCTAAAACCACTCACAATTTCATCTTTCAATTTATCACTTCTTCCAAGCTTTTTATCTGGATCATAATTAAATGAACCTGGTAAAGCTTCCTCAACTATTACACCATCAACCACCTCAGAATCATCCAAATGACACTCAAACTTCAGAGCTCTACCATCTGGGAATAGAGCTATAAATGTCACAGGATTTTCCCTTTGGCTCTCCATAGCAAAATGCTCATAATCAGATCCATAAGTATTTACACCCCAAACTTCAGCAATCTCTAATAGGATAGATAGATCAGGACCGCTTATTACAAAAACATTGTTTTCTCCACTAGAAGATTTTACAAAATCAGTTAACTCATTCCAATGCATCATATCCAAACCAACTTCCACAAATTCATCCTGATCAGGAAGTTCATTAGAACTAATGGCTTGCTGCACAGTACTATTAACTCTTTGCGAAATCTCCCCTACTCTTTCGAGTATTGCTAGAGCATCTGGATCCCCCTCTTTTGCTCTTCCTTCAAGCGCAGAAACTGCTGTTTCTATCGCTCCAAAGCGAACTTCCATAGAACGAAGCAAAGATTCGTCCTCTTTTGTTTTTTCTTTAGTCATATTTTTTTGGTTAAATTATGTTTGAAACTAAGGTGGATAGTGGTGCTCAAGAAGAAAAGAAAGAGAACGAAGTAAGTAGAACGCATCCTACTATCCACCAGCTACAACCTCCGATCTAGCCGAAACTAGCCGGAAAATCAGTAGCAGGAGACTTTTACTCTGTCCTTCGAGAAGCCCTCTCCGTCATAGAGGATACAAAGCCCCTCTTCGAGGAAGTAGTAATGCTTGTAGGCGTCTCCGAGAGCAATGTTAAGGACTCTGAATTCCGAATCAGGCCCTCCACAAGTCTCAAAGCCAACCAGATTACCCATTTTAACCTCAGCCAATTCTCCAGCGAGATTCATCTGGGAACGACCAAATCCAGCGAAACACTGAGCATAGGACTCACCGTCCTCGCTCCAGCCTTCCTTGAATTTGGGTTGGTTTTGCTCAGCGGGATACTGAGCTTCAACAGATTTCGTCGCGGCACTACATCCCGAAATCGCGACGTACATACAACAGCATACTACGGCCATCAAATATTTGATAATGGCCCCCAAAAATGTGATAACTCTTCATCGAGCACCACCCACCTCAACTTCAAACATACAAAAATTTTCAAAGAACAATCCCTCTATAAAAAAGAAGGGAGGGCATAATAACACGCCTGCCACAAATGTCAAGCCTTCGAAAAATTAAATCTACATTCAAGAACTAATTATCCTTCTTCAAAACAGCCAAAAACGCTTCTTGAGGAATATTCACATTCCCAACCATTTTCATCCTCTTTTTACCAGCTTTCTGCTTCTTAAGAAGTTTGTTCTTACGAGTAACGTCACCTCCATACAATTTAGCAGTAACATCCTTTCTATAAGCAGGAATAGTTTCCCTAGCAATCACCTTCCCTCCAATAGCAGCCTGAACAGGTATTTCAAAATTCGCACGAGGAATCAATTTCTTCAGCCTCTTGGTCATATCACGTCCAACATACGCAGCCTCACTCTTATGAACAATAGATGAAAAAGCATCCACAACCTTTCCAGCAATCCACATATCCAATTTCACCAGGTTAGATTGACGATATTCAATAAATTCATAATTCATTGAACCATACCCGCTAGTTACCGACTTCAACGCGTCGTAAAAATCGACAACAATAGAAGCAAGCGGTATTTCAAACTTCAAAATAACCCTATTTTGATCAAGGTATTGAATATCTTTGTTTATACCTCGTTTCTTCTGACACATTTCCATCACAGCACCCACATAATCTTTTGGCACCAAAACCTCCAATGAAACAAAAGGCTCCTTCGTCGCCTCAACAGAAGCAGGATCCGGATAAGCAGCGGGCGAAGAAATCATCAAATCTCCCCCACCCTTTTGAACGATAATATAAGAAACCGATGGAGCAGTAACGACAAGATCCAAATCATACTCTCTCTCAAGACGCTCCTGAACAATCTCCAAGTGAAGCAATCCCAAAAAACCACATCTAAAACCAGACCCAAGAGCAGAACTATGCTCCGGATCATACGAAAGACTAGCATCATTCAATCTCAATTTCTCCAAAGCATCACGCAAAAGATTGTAATCATCCCCCTCACTACAAAACACAGAGGCAAAAACAAAAGGTTTCACAATGCTATAACCAGGAAGTGGTTTCGCCGACTCCATCAGAGTCACAGAAGAGCCTTTTTGCCAGATAGTATCCCCCACCCTCGCGTCAGCAACCTCTTTCAAACCAGTCACAACATATCCAATCTGACCTGTCTCCAATTTTGGACAAGGAACATATGTTGGCTTGAAATAGCCCACTTCAAGAGCCTCAATCTTGGTCCCATTATTTAACAGATAAATCTCATCTCCCTTCTTAATTTCACCAGATACAACCCGAACATAAGCCACAACACCCTTATAAGTATCATAAACAGAATCGAAAATAAGAGCTTTCACATCCTTCTCCTCTCTTAATTTAGGAGGCGGAACTTTCTCTATAATCGTCTCCAAAAGCTTACCAACATTCGTTCCTTCCTTCGCAGAAACACAAATTATTTCCTCCTTAGGAATACCAAAAGTATCCTCAATTTCTTGAGACCGTCTTTCTACCTCAGCGTTCGGTAAATCAATTTTGTTCAAAACAGGAATAATCTCCAAATCATGATCCATCGCCATATAAATATTCGACAATGTCTGCGCCTCTATTCCCTGAGTTGCATCCACAATCAAAACAGCTCCTTCAACAGCAGCCAAACTTCGACTAACCTCATAAGAAAAATCCACGTGTCCAGGAGTATCAATCAAATTCAAAGTATGTTCTTGATATTGCATCCTAACAGGTTGCAACTTGATCGTAATCCCCCTTTCTTGCTCAAGATCCATCGTATCAAGAATCTGGCCATGCTTCATGTCACGCTTATCAAGCGTTCCTGTCAGTTCAATCATTCGATCAGCAAGCGTCGACTTCCCATGATCGATATGAGCTATAATGCAGAAATTTCTAATTTTGTTTAAATCCATACGCAGGAATTCTACAGATACGGAAAAAAACAGGCAAGGAGAAAGAGAGGGTCGCATTGCATTCCACGTCGCGGTCCCCGGGGAACGCATTACAGGTTAGGATTAACAGGTTAAACAATTTCCCCGGGGAAAACCCACCCACTTCACCTCCAACCCATTGCCTCGAGAGCCCTTTTCTGATATAATATATCGATGTCTTAGAACCTAAAAACCGAAACAAAAAATGAGATTTAAAGTCCCACAAGACGTACAAAGAGCCGACAGAATAGTCGGACCACTAACATGGAAACAACTAATAATTCTAGGAGTTGGTGGCGGAATATGCTATGGAATATACGTATCATTAGCACAAAAATATTTCATCGAAATATGGTTACCACCACTAGTAATAGTAGGAGGAATAACAGTTGCCCTAGCCTTCCTGAAAATCCACGGACTTACATTCGAACATTGGATTCTCGCATTCATTGAATACCACGTCCTCCCAAAAAAAAGATTTTGGAAAAAAGGACAAGCAGAACCATTTATTTCATCCCTACAAAAAAAGCCAAAAGAAGATAAAAAACTGAAAAACGCTCAAGATAAAAAAAAGGATAAGAAAAAAGGGAAATCAATCAAAGAATTAAGCAAAGTTCTCGACTCATACGGAGGACTTGAAAAGAGAAAGAAAAAGGAAGCTTTGAAAAAATTAATTAATCATAAATAAAATGGGACTACTAGACGGCCTATTTGGAACAAAGAAAAAAGACTCAAAAACAAGTACTACAAATACAAGCAAGGCTTCACGAAAAAGCTCAGCTTCTACTATGGCTGCAACTCAAATACACCTGAAATTCGGTGAAATCCGAGACAATGTACTCGTACTAAAAAACGGTGGAGTAAGAGCTGTCCTAAAAGCAACCTCCATAAATTTTAACCTTAAATCAGAAGAAGAAAGAAATGCGATCACAATGTCATATCAAGGATTTATAAATTCACTAGAATTCCCTGTCCAAATAATGGTTCGATCAAAAAAACTAGACATAGATAACTACATCGAGAAAATCAAGAAAATGGGAGAAAAACAAGAAAACAAACTTTTGAAAGACCAAACAATGGAATACGCAGACTTCGTCAAAAAACTCGTCGAGTACACAGACATAATGCAAAAAGAATTCTATGTAGTCATCCCGTACAATCCAGTCCGATCACGAAACGTTCCCCTATTCCAAAAATTCTTCCAGAACTTGAGACCAAAAGACTCATACGCAGAAATCAAAAAGCGTCACAAAGAATTTGCAAATCTAAAAAAGCAACTTGCTCAAAGATTAAACATAGTAGAGTCAGGTCTAGCAAATTGTGGAATAAAAACAGACCAACTCACAACAGAACAAATTATTGAGCTTCTGTACAACACATACAACCCTCAAGTTTCCAGAACGGAAAAGGTGAAAAACGTAAGCGATTTCACAATCCAAACTGACGAAGAAACTAACGAAAAATCAGAAGAAGAATCTGAAGTAAAATAAAAGGCACTATCTTGGCAACGATCTACTTTCCCACGGGTCAACCCCGCAGTATCATAGACGAGGGAAGGCTTAACTTCTGTGTTCGAGATGGGAACAGGTGTACCCCTTTCTCTATAGCTGCCAAGACACTACCTTTTATTTAAACGATCTTATCCGGTGATGGTTTTTTACCACCAATCACCGGTCAAAGTAAAGGTTCTCTATAACAGTCAACATTCGACTGAAACTAAAAATAAGTTCATTGATCCATTAGTACTGCTCGACTGAACACGTCGCCGTGCTTATATCTGCAGCCTATCAACCCTGTAATCTTCAGGGGGATTCATGGAGAAATCTAATCTTAGGAGGGGCTTCCCACTTAGATGCTTTCAGCGGTTATCCCTTCCGAACGTAGCTACCCAGCAATGCCGTTGACACGACAACTGGTGCACCAGAGGTTCGTCCACTCCGGTCCTCTCGTACTAGGCGCAGCTTC
>Ga0233431_1004682_pt1 | contig 14307 bp, 9 predicted proteins | sample SI_118_April2016_FD_179867 | JGI IMG/M metagenome (GOLD analysis project Ga0233431, IMG submission 179867) | Seawater microbial communities from Saanich Inlet, British Columbia, Canada - SI_118_April2016_200_MG | ecosystem: Environmental > Aquatic > Marine > Inlet | place: Canada: British...
AGCAGGATAATTCGATGCGATCCTTCGTAACAATTTTTCATTGGATTTTAGATCAAAATCGGCTACCCTTTTTGTCATCACAAAGAAAATGATTAGTACAATTGAAAGAAAAGATAAAATAATGAGTAAGGTTAAATATCTGTCTATTTGCTGAGATGATTTTTTAGCTAATTTTCTATTAAAAGATAAATAATAACCGGTAAGATTTGAGAATATGTTGTCATATTGGTTGACCAAATACCCTAAATCATTGGCTGTTTTTTTTAATGCTGCCATTGATATTAGTAATTCGTTCGATGTTTGATCTTTTTTGATTTGGTTAATGATCTTTCGAAATTCCTTCAACCGATTTTTGAATTCAGCTGAAAGTGCAACATACTGCTCCTCCAAAAAAAGCGGATCATTATTTTTTAAGAGTATTTCAATGGACTTATTTTGAGACCATAGAACATTTATGCTGTGCCCAAGAAAAAACCGACTTCTTTCATCAATATCATTTTTTGCTTCTTGGATATTATGAGTTTCAAGTTTATAATTTGCGATTTGGTAAATACTATGTAACATTTTATTGATAGCAAAGCTTTTTTCTAAAAACTGATCATTTAAAAAAGTGACCTGTTTATCTGTTTCCTTTTTAGATTCAAATAATTGGATGCTAAAGTTAATTACCAATACCAATTGAATGAATAAAATTAAAAAAGATAAGGTTAACAGGAACCGTTTTTTTTGGAGGATGTATTTTAGCATTGCCATGCACCGTTGATTTTCAGATAGTAATAGATAATTTTGCTTTTCTCTATTTTACAATGATACGAGAGACCCACCATACCACTTGATGTTTATATATATCAATGTCAATGTCTGCTTGAGCATCAAAGTTAATTGCCACTGATAACGGCCCTTTGTTTTCTTTACCTGACAACTTATTGTAATATTGATCATCCATTTTGTATGAAAGTATATGATTGAATTTTCTAAGATCTTTGACTGAGATGACTGCCTTGTAATTATTCTTTGCAATTACTTCAATTCTGGTCACAGAATTATCAATTTTCAAAAAAGTGATAAGATCTATTATTCTGACACCCTCATATATTCTTTTCTTTTTATCCCAAGGATCAAAAGACTTAAACGAAACAGCTGGAAATTTTTTGATTGTTTCAAGATCAAAATATGCAGGATTGGCTTTATTAATTTTTCCTTCAACTTTGAGGATGATTTTCTCTGGTCCCAAATTTTCAGGGAGATTAATGTGAACCAAGTCACTTTCTCTTTCGTTTCCAGCAAACAAAATTACATTCAAGAAAACGGTTACACAAATAAAGATCAAAAGGGCTGAAAGAATCTTTGCCGTTTTGATTAAATTACATCTATATCTTTTCATTATATCCTCTAAACAGTGAACCCGATTAAGGTTTAATTTTTTTAGGATTTATTTGGGATAAAGGAAACCGTCTAACCAACTTAAAACTATACCATAGAACCTACTTGATTAGACGGTTTTTTACCTGAGACAATGTCGTCATATGTTAGTCTGTTGATTTAGCCCAAAACAATCTGTTAACTATGTATTTTTGCAATTTATCAGATTTACAATGCAATGCTCATTGTATGTTTATGCACTTGCAGCAATCGGTGACGGATCACCAACTTGTTGTGCCATTTCCAATTCCGAAGCCGAAAAAATTCTATCGATATCCAAAATGATGATAAACTGCCCATCATGCTTTCCCATCCCTCTGATATATGCTGTATTGAGTTGTGTACCAATCTTTGGAGCCGGTTCAATGTGATCCGAATCCAGGTCCATCACTTCTTTAACAGAATCTACCAGAGCTCCTATCATAGTCTGGTTATTATCGAGCATGGTTTCAATGATTACAATGCAGGTATCGACTGTTTTCTCGTTTTCCCCCATTCCGAACTTCAACCGCATGTCGATCACCGGCACCACACTACCACGTAAATTAATGACTCCTTTCATCATATCAGGTGTTTGCGGAACTTTAGTAATATTGGTAAATTCGAGCACTTCCCGGATCTGGGAAATATCGATGGCAAATATCTCATCTCCCAACATGAATGTAAAAAATTGATTGGTTTGTATCATTTCATTTGTTTCCATAATGATTCCCTCTATTTAATTGTCCATCAGCTACATATTTATTGGTGTTTTTAGCTTAGTACCTATCGTTAGGTGTCAGGAAAAAACAGAAATACCAAGCTAAAAACAGGTCAATATTTTTTTGTAACCGCTTAAGGTTGTTGTTTTCTAATATCGATCAAATTCGCTATCATCCTTCTCAGGTTTTTCATGTATCAGCAGGTCAACGCCTTGGAAATCTTTAGTTCCTCGATTTCCTTTTCCTTCCAGAACAGCTGGCTGGTTTCCCGAAATTGCTTTCGGTGTAGCAGCTTTTTGAACAGGGGCTATTTGGGGTGAACTATGATGAGCAATTCTGCTTTTCATCAATTGTCGATTGCCGGATCCATTACCATCTACCTTGAAAAATGAGATAGTATCCTGGAGCTGCTGAGCTTGTGAAGACAACTCTTCAGAAGTAGATGCCATCTCTTCAGTAGCACTGGCATTCTGTTGAATCACTGTATCCAATTGCTGGATCGCTTTGGAAATCTGTTCGGTTCCGGAATTTTGTTCAGCACTGGAAGCGCTGATTTCCTGCACCAGCTCCGCTGTTTTTTGAATATCAGGCACCAATTTAGATAGCATATCTCCGGCCTTCTCTGCCACATTGACACTAGTTGCAGAAAGTTCTGAGATCTCACCGGCAGCGTTTTGACTGCGTTCTGCCAGTTTGCGTACCTCGGCGGCTACTACCGCAAACCCTTTTCCGTGCTCTCCCGCTCGAGCCGCTTCAATGGCAGCATTTAAGGCCAACAGATTTGTTTGTCGGGCAATTTCTTCTATGATTGAGATCTTGGTGGCAATCTCCTTCATGGCGGAAACAGCCTCGGTAACTGCTTCTCCGCTTTCTTGAGCATCTTTGGCGGCTTTCAGGGATATCTTCTCAGTTTGTTGTGAGTTATCCGCGTTTTGCTGAATATTAGATCCCATCTGTTCCATGGAAGCACTGGTTTCCTCTACTGACGCAGCCTGTTCGGTCGCGCCCTGGGAAAGCTGTTGAGAAGTGGAACTCAGTTGCTGACTACCCGATGCAACATTTTCAGCTGCAATGATCACCTCACCAACAATCTGGCTGGTTTTTTCAGCCATATTTTTCATCGCTGACAGCAATTGACCGGTTTCATCCTTTCGATCCACGATAATATTAAACGTAAGGTCACCTTCAGCTTGATGGTTGGCTGCTTCAACAGCTTTTTTCAAAGGAGCTGTAATACTTCGGGTTAAAAAGATTCCCAACAGGATCGAGACAATAAAACCGATAATAATTCCCATAATTGAAGACATTTTGGCAGCCGATGCCGTTTCTTTTGAGTGAACCGATGCCGTTTCCATTATTTTACCGCTGGCTTCTTCAACTTCTACCAGCATTGCCATCGTTTTCTCTCCAACCTCATCCACCTTTTGATCAAATTTTCCTAGATTCATAGTGATGTTTGCAACCTGCTTATGGAGTTCCATAAACATAGCGACGTTGACCTGAAACGACTGATCATGCGTTTTATCCATTTCTGATACCATTACCCTCAACGCATCGTTATTCACAGGAGCAATTTTTACTCCTTCGATTACACCTCCGTTTAAGAGGGCGCTGATGGCTTCATCGAACTCCTTAAGCGTTTTATTATATTCTTGTTCGATTTTTACTAACTCATTGGCGTCAAATGTTTGCGCATATTCTTCAATAGCAATTCTGCTAAAGGCAATAATGGTTTTGATCTCCATCGCCATGTCAGACCAGTTGATCTCGGTACTTAAAATCATAGTGGCAGAATCACCTGCTTCTATTTTTCTTTTGATATACTCCGTCGTCGTCTTCTCAAACTCAATGGCCAAGACTAAAACACGATCTGCACCGGCTTCAAGTTTTTCCATCACCGCTTCCTTCTTTTTTTGCGCAATGATTTCTTCTAACTTTAGATCGTGGACTTTCTCAATTCCCGGTTCAAACTCATCATTATGAAATTGTTCAGTCTTGGTAACAATTTCTTTCAGCCTTTCATCCTTAGTACTGCTTAAAATACTATTGGCAAAACTATCAAAGTCTTTGGCGTTTTTATCGTGTTCTTGCCATACTTCTTCAACTTCTTTTTGATTTTCAGCTTCAAGCAGTTCCATCACCATTAACATATCGGAGTGTATTGCAAGCTGCATTTCCATAGCACCATCTGCCAGAGGAACGGCTTCAAGGATTTCGATCGTTTTCATATCCATTTGAGACAAGCTGCGATATCCCAATAATCCAACAATCACAAGTACAACCGTTACCAGAAGAAATCCGCCTAACAATTTGATTCCTAGTTTCATGTTTTTTAAAGACATTGTTCTCTCCTTTTTAAAATGTATAAAAACCCCATTTCACTGCGGGTTCGGATTAGTTGCACCATCAAAGCCTGACAATTATCACCCTTAGGTTCAACAATAAAAACAAAACTGTTAACTTCGGTTTTTTTTGATGTTTTTTAATCGTAACATTTCAAACTTCTTTTTTATAAATAAGATTTAAAACCAAAAAAAAGTTAATTTTTTTTAGTTTTAGAACACTATTTTTACCATATTCACTCCGTTAATATATGAACCGATAAATTTGCATTTATATTAATTTATGTAGATCTCCTGTTCACTGTGGAATAATTTATTAGTCATTTTTTCAATATTTCCCTTTTTCTTTTATGCTTCATTTTTTTCAATCAGTTTATGAAACAAAACAGTCATTATTATATATGGAAATGATTGATTGCTTAAAGAGTTAGTTGAGAAGTCTATCCTTATCAACCCTCATTAATTTACCTCCTGTCCATAAGGTAACAAAAAACTAAATGTCGATCCTCCTTCCGAATTGTTTTCCGCCCATATTTTCCCATTGTGCGCCGTGATAATTTCTTTACAAATCGCTAATCCTAGTCCTGTTCCACAAGCTCCTGTCTTGGTTTTACTGCTTTGAATAAATTTATCAAAAACAGATTCAAGTTCATCTTCTGGAATTCCCATTCCTTCATCTTTTGTTGTAATCAAAATGGCTGAGATGGTACCTTTGTCAGTTCTTCTATTTCCCGTGGGTAGAGTATTATTAGAAAGTGAAATGATTATCTTTTTACCTGATGAAGTAAACTTTATTGCGTTAGACAATATATTTCGTATGACTTGACCGATTTTGTACTCATCACAAGTGACTTTTTGAAAAATATGATCGCTCAGTTCAATATTTACTCCTTTATCAAATAGTAATGAGCTGAACTCCTCACAAATATTGATAATAATTTGTTTTAAATCTTTCTTTTGCATGTCATAATCTAATTTGCCGGATTCAAGCTTGGATAAGTCTAAAAGATCATTCAAGAGTGCAAGTAGATTTTTACCGATAGTTCCTATTTTTGAAAAATAGTGTACAATCTTTTCTCTTTTCACTGAATCTGATTTTTCCACACCAAATTTAGAGTAACTGAGAATTTGATGCATTGGTGTGCGCAGTTCGTGTGAGATATTCGACAAAAATTCAGATTTGGTTTTATTCGCTAATTCAGCTTCTTGCTTGGCTTCTCGTAGAAATTCTTCGATTTGTATCCGCTCATCGATTTCATACTGCAACTCTTTTGTCCTTTCAACAACTTTTCGCTCAAGATCTTCATGCGCTTTTTTTAACGCTTCTCGAGCCTGATCGCGTTCGGCGTTTATTTCAGATGTATATATCGCCATCTTAATAGTGGCCTTAATATCTCGATCCTGAACAGGTTTTAGAAGATATCCAAATGGTAACGTCAGTTTAGCACGTTCCAGTTTATCTTCTTCCGCATGGGCTGTCAGAAAAATAATGGGTATTTTCAATTCAGATCGAATCTGCGCCGCAGCTTCTATGCCGTCCATCTCGCCTTGTAGATGGATATCCATCAAAATTAGATCTGGTTTTTCTTCCCTGGCAATGGCGACGGCTTCTTCCCCTGTATCTACAATGGAAATTATAGAATACCCAATCTCTTCAAGGGTGCTTTCCATTTCTAAAGCTGTTACTACCTCGTCTTCTACAATCAAGATATTTGCTTTGGCCATAACTTAATCCTAAATTGGTAGGTTCTTGTTTTTGAATCTGATGATGAATTGTGAACTTTTCGATTCTGCAACCTGTAAAGTGCCTTTCAACTGCTTTTCTACCAAGGCTTTTACGAGTTGCAGACCAAGACCTGATTGGTTCTCCCAATTAGCTTCAGCCGGAATTCCAATACCATTATCTTTAATCATTAATTCAAGTTCATCATCATTCAATTTTTTCATATCGATTGAAAATTCGCCCTTTTTTCCCTTGGGAAATGCGTATTTTAATGTATTCGACGCCAACTCATTGATTACCAGTCCTAAGGGAGTGGCTTGTTCGATGTTCAGTTTTATATCGTCAAATTCAGTCTTTAATTTTACCTGAAGGGGATTTATCTGATATGATTTAAAAACAAATTTTATGATTTTATTGATAAATGGTCCGGCTTCAATTTTTGACAAGTTATCAGAACGATAAAGTGTTTCGTGGACGGCCGACATAGCAAATACCCTATTTTGACTTTCTTTTAAAACCGCTCTGACCCCTTCGTTGTTGGATTTGTTTGACTGAAGTTTTAGTAGACTTGAAACAACCTGCATGTTGTTCTTAACCCGGTGATGGATTTCCTTAAGGAGGGTTTCCTTTTCATTGAGAGAGGCCTTGATTTGTTCTTCTGCTATTATTCGTTTTGTAATATTGTGCGCAATACCATTAATCTCTATTAGTTCTTTTTTTTCATTATATATGAAATGAGATGTCCATAACATATGGTTAACTGCTCCGGTTTTTTGGTTGATCTGACGATTTTCCATTGATGATTGAGAAAGTTGTTTATTTGCACATTCATCAAACCAATGTTGTGTTTTTTCATGATCCTCAGGGTGTATAAACTGAAAAGCGGACATTCCTATGAGTTTGTCCTTGTTGATACCAAAAAGAATCTCTCCAACATAGTTCACAAAGGTAAAATTTCCGTATTGATCGACTTGTGTTACCAGATTATCTGTTCCTTCCACAAACAAGCTATAAAGTTCTTTGCTTTTTCGAAGTGTTTCTTCTGCCTGCTTTCTCTCGGTGATGTCACTAAAAGTTGAAAAAACCTGATGGGGAGCACTCTCATTCGGGAGAAACTGGGGAACTGAATTTATATTTACCCATTTGTAAATTCCTTTGTCAGGATAGTGAACGCCCATGATCACATTTTCACATTTTTTCCCTGTATTTAATACAATCATAGCGGGATGTGTTTCACTTGAAAAATCTGAACCATCTTCGTGAATCAACTTCCGCTGTGGACTAATTGAAGTTTTCCCTTGCATTTGATCAAGAGACAGCCCCAACAATTGTAGCGCTGCGGGATTAGCACCCACAATTGTTCCCCCGGCGTCTTGATAAACAACACCTTCCGTCATTGATTCAAACAAAATTCGATGTTCTCGTTCCGCGTTCTCTTTTGTGACGATGGAATGATGAAGGTTTTCAATCATGGAATTAAATGATTCTTCAAGTAATTTTAACTCGTTTCGGTTGGTGGTTTTAATATTTACTTTAAAGGAGTCCAGCTTTCCCAGCGTGATCTTTTTTGTAGCTGATGTAAGCTCCTCAAGAGGCTTTCGCAACATATATTTGGCAAATAATAGAAATATGAGCCAAAGGGCCACGGTTTTTAATAATGCATTGGCGATTAGCATCACAAATCCCAGTTTTACGCGATGGTAAATCACCGTCGAGCTGGAATAAATTGTGGCTTTTCCCAAAAATTTGATTTTTCCTTCAAAATTATACTTGATCAGAAACACATGTTCAAACAGATCGAATGGATAACTTCCATCTTCATGGGTGGACATTTCAGAATCACTTAATCCGGAAAAATCAGTATGCGACCCTACGTGTCCTGCTTTTCCCTGTTGGGAAATATTCCCACTGATCGCGACATTTTCTCCTTTTTCGTTTTGAATTTTGACGCCCACAACTTCTGAACTCTCCACCATTCCTCTCACTAGTGTTTCCAATGCTTCTCGATTTAATTGCCACATGTTAACTGCCAGACCTTGTTCATATCCTTTCTGGATACTAATTAAACCCTGAAGGATGTTGTCTTTTTGGTAATTGTATTCGACTATCATATGTATGGCTGTAACGGTCACTGCAACAATTAAATAAAAACCAAATACGGTCCTAAGCAGCTTGGTTGCAATCGAATCTTTGATGCCAACTCTAATGTTGGAACTCATTGGTTTCTTTCCTTCATGGCATTATCCCATAATAATTTAAGCCCGTTATTTTTTTCTCTTCAGGCTTTTCTTTCCTGGACATTTCCTGAGACACATCTCACAGCTTATTCAACGAAACTTGTTCAATTTCTAATTCGGAGCGTGGTACGTTGACCAGGCTTTACTACTTTGATTTCTAATGCAGTGACTGTTTCATTTTCCGAAGTCAAAATACTTTTTTTTTCATATGGCAGCCAGGTTAATAAACTTCTCTAACCTCAAATTTAATGGTGTATTTGGTACCGCTGTTATTTCCCATGCTGATCGATCCTTTAAGCTGATTCTCAACTAATGCGGAAACCAGTTTATGTCCAAACCTTATTGTGTTTCCGTTTACTGAACTATTTGAAAATCCGATCCCATTATCCATCACAATTAACTCAATGTGTTTTTCTTGTAGCTTTTTTACGCTAATGTTAATTTCCCCTTCCCGATTATCGGGAAATGCATATTTTAGAGAATTGGTAATCAGTTCATTGATAATGAGACCCAGTGGTGAAGCCTGGCCAATACTAATATATATTTCCTCCGAATTAATAATCAATTTTATCTGTCCTGGATTTGTTTGATATGAATGTAGTATAGCTGTCGCTAGCTTGGTTAAATAGGAACCCAATTCAATTTTTGCTAGATTGTCAGATTGGTATAAAGTTTCATGAATGGTAGACATTACTCGCACTCTATCCTGGCTTATTTTTAAGACGTCTTTTGCCTTTTTATCATCGGTGTTTTTTTCTTGAATTTTTAATAGGCTGGAAATAACCTGCATGTTATTCTTAACTCGGTGATGGATTTCTTTTAGGAGTATCTCTTTTTCTTTTAGAGATGCGTGGTTTTTTTCTTCTGCCTGTTTGCGTTGGGTGATTTCCTTTTGAAGTTCTTTTTCAGCTTCCTTTTGAGCAGAAATATACAGGTTCAGCGGACGTAGCATGAAAATAAAAAGCATGGGATATACTAAAACAGTCAATAACAATCCATCTAATAACATCTTAGTTACATGTGATTCAATAACAAAGGCATGCAGGAAAAACATGATAAATACTTCTCCTGTAAATATTGAAGCTGTCACTATAAGTAATGATCGAAAAGAGCCCGTTGTTCCATTTTCAGATGTTAATTGTTCTTCAATTATGTCAGTTTTATTCATTTCAATCTTGTGCTGTCCTATCCAAGTTGTTTTTGGTGTCAAATTGACTTTTGATATTAGAAATTATAAATTTTCGTCATCGAAGATCTCAAAATCAATTGAATTTTTATGATAAAAGAGGTGGTTTTTGATATTTTCATCCGAAATATCTTATTTCTTATTAAGTTATTACAAAAGGAGCTATTAATGTAACTGCGATTAATACCCATTTTACTTGGTAGAATTACTTATGGGTATTAAGTAGAATTACTTACCTCAAATCAACCTGGACATTTCTCGAAATTGAGATTTTGAGAAACTTCTTCAGCAAATATTATACTTTGGTATTTGTTAAATTTTTTTTATCAAAAAATATTTTGATTGTTCAATTTGTAAAGAAACTTATAAAATCTAGATTAAACTATGAGAATAACATTATGAGAATAACATTAGCTAAATTAGAAACAATGTTTAACAGCGCGCTTATTATCACAAACCGGCTTTTTGTTCTCTGTTTGAAATATGTCTGCCATTAATTCCTGAAAACTCAACGATATGAAACGATGAAAAAAAGAAGAATAGTCCTGGTAGACGATCATACAATGTTTAGAGAAGGTGTTAAAAAAATTATTAATGACACGGACACTTGTGAAGTTATTGCCGAGATAGGTGATGGGATTCGGTTGCAGAAGATTTTAAAAGAACACTCCCCCGACCTCGTTCTATTGGATATCTCTCTACCCGGTAAAGGAGGAATTGAGGTGACGGCTGATATTAAGAGAGATTTCCCAGAAATAAAGGTACTCATTTTAAGCATGCACAAAAACACCGAATATGTGATCAAAGCAATGAATGCAGGCGCTAACGGATACTTGGTGAAAGAAGGTACCGGTGATGAACTTATCGGCGCTATCCATTCTATCCTTGGCGGAAGGAGTTATATATCTCCGCTGCTTCGCGATGATTTTACGGAACAAATTTGGAATTCACGTTCTCAAGCAGAAGAAAAAAACGATACAGTATTGAGCACCAGAGAGATATCGGTCTTAAAACTTGTAGCAAATGGCAAAACCAATAAGGAAATTGCAGATGTTTTGTATATCAGTGTTCGGACAGCCGAGCATCACCGCTATAATATCATGAAAAAACTTAGACTAAAAAACTCGGCAGAGATGGTGAAATACGCTCTGGATAAAAATTTTATTGAAACATAAAACAATTTTATTCATAAACACAGACGTTTAAATAAAGCAGGAACCCATGGCAGACGAAAAAATCATGATTGTTGAAGATGAAGTTGTAACGGCAATGGAGATTCAAAGTAGCCTGGAAGGTATGGGTTATTGTGTGACATCAATCGTCGACTCAGGCGAAGACGCCATAAAAAGAGCAAAAAAAGATAAACCCAATCTGATTTTTATGGATATTAAGTTGAGTGGCCAAATAGATGGCATTGAAGCAGCTGACCGCATCCGATCTGAACTAGGTATCCCAGTTATTTTTCTAACGGCCTTTGATGATGAAAACAGTCTTAATCGAGCCAAGCTTACAATGCCATTTGGCTATCTTCTTAAACCGGTTCAGGATAAAGATTTATATGCCACGACTTCCATGGCACTTTACAGCGCCAAAGCCGATGCCGATCGTAGGTATGCCCTAAATAAACTGAAAGAATCAGAAAAAAAAATGAAATTCCTGTCCTCCAGCCTCATTTTTGCTCAAGAAAAGGAAAGAAAACGGATATCGATTGAGTTACACGATGAACTCGGACAGTCCCTGTTGGTTCTTAAACTCCAACTACAGTCAATACAGAATGATATCCCAAAAGATTTGGTGTTCCTTAGAACCAATTGTGAGCAGTCTTTAAACTACATTGATGAGATAACCGAAAATGTTCGTCGACTTTCCATTGATTTGAGCCCTTCAATATTGGGTGATTTGGGACTTGCAGCTGCCATCAGGTGGCTGTTAAAGGAAATGGCTAATCATCATAACATCGACATTTTAACGGATTTTGACAATATAGACTTCAAATTCCCAAAAGAAGATGAAATAAACGTATTCAGGGTGATTCAAGAAGCTTTAACAAATGCTGTAAAACATGGTCAGGCAAACCAAATATCATTTTCTTTGAAATATAATTCTGACAATTTGAATATTACGCTAGAAGATAATGGGAAGGGGTTTGATGTCGAAAGTGTTTTCAATCAGGACCCTGTAACTAGAGGATTGGGATTGTCAATAATGGAGGAACGTCTTCGCATTTTAGGAGGTGTTTTTAATTTATCGAGCCGTCAAGATAAAGGCACAAAAATAATATTTGAAATACCATTAAGAGTGATTGAATGAATAGATATTAGGCGTCTTTAATAGCAAATTATGAAAACTGAAAAATTATTCTATTCCTTCTCAAAATAACATCTTCCGATCAAAAAATTAAATTTGGCTCAAATCTTTTATTTTAGTATGTTTACACCCGAATTCTCTTTGATTTCTCATCTACTGTCGTCAAGCAACGTCTTTGTGATAATATCTCAACTTTCCTCCAAAACGTGAACGACATTTGAATATTCTTTTTCAAGTTCTATTTTTGAATTCAAGAGATAGAAACAATAACAGTTTATCTTTACCATGATAGTTTCGCACAAGATATCTCAATCGAAAAAAACCCATCCAAAATCATGTCACTAAAATGTCCTAACTAGCGGAAAATAGAATGAGAAATAATTAGATAACCTATTTATTGAAGGCGATATACTTTTTCACGAGTTTTTCGAGTTCTTCTCCAGTTTTTGAAATTTCGGAATTGGTTTTATTAATAATCTCTCGATTATATTTTTTATTAAAAGCCAAATACAGAGGCGAGGATTTTAAGCAACCAGCCTTTCTATATTTATTTCCAACAATATAGTTAATGAGTATTCTATCAGCTACAAAAGTATCGATTCTTGAAATATCTAACATCGAACTAAGTCTCTTATGTGGCTTTTGTCCTGTCAATATTATCGTATTTGTTCTCTTTTTTGCAAGATAACTATCAAGTGGCTCACCATACGCATAATCTTGTATAATCCCTAATCGGATAAGATTTAAACTTTTCACTCCCTTATAATTCCAGTTGCTTGAGTGCAAAGTAAAAAAACACATTTGGTAATCTAATAACTTCATGGATTTTATCAGTCCTTTTGAGTCACTTTCACCAGCGGACATGAGAACATTATATTTTTCACTTTTTACGTCTATTATTGCTCTACTCCATGGGAGCAATTCTATAATAGCTTTCATGCCAATTCTTTTAGCTATAAGCTTGACGTACTCAGAAATGATACCAGGACGATTTTTATCAACACAATTGTATGGACACCACTCTGTACCAGCAACAAGAAGATCTTTTGCTTGAGCGTTACTCGGACTAAAGAGAAAAACAAAGAAACAATAGAATAATAATTTTACCATGCCTAATCACCCTTGTATTTAATCGTCCATCAGCTCAGTTATACCATACTCTCACCTGCCCCTAGTGCTCCGTATTGAACAGCAGGAGGAGGAGTATACTGACCCGAAATTAACAATAGGAGATTGCTTATTCAAAGTCAAAATTTATTACAGTCTAAAAAAAACTTGCTCTCCGAGCGAGGTCAGTTTTTTATTTTCTACAAAGTAAGATAATTCTTATTTTTAACAAATATTGAGACAAATTTATTAATAAACTTTTCGGCTCTGTTGCAAAAAATTGGATAGTTTAAAAATGTCCTGAGGACACATGCTGTCCCTGTTAAGCCAAAATGAGACCACCGAAAGTTCCTAATAAAATGTATCAACAGCAGTTCAAATACAAAGAAGTAAAATCAAATGAAGACCAAAAAAGGAAAACGGTATTAATGATAGGCAAAAATGAGTGTTTTCCATTACATTTTAGGTAAAAACCGTTGTTTCGGGCACACTACTTCTGATAAAATTTTAATTCTCAGCCCTTAATTTATTGGACTCAAGCAGCTTTCTTTATTCTATAACCAGTTATTTTCGTTTCCTTAAACCTTTTGATTTCCAAGTCAGCTGGAATGTCTTTCGCGGTTTTTGGTACAAAGGGAACTGATTTATTCTGGAAGGTTTGGCCTGGAGTAGCACTACCCAAAAACTCATGTGGACGCCAGTTATTGTACCACTCAGCAAAACTTGAACAAAGATGGGTAAGATGTTGGAATCCTCGAATGACAGGAACTTTCTTGAGCCATTCGTATTTCAATGTTTCGATCACACGCTCCGTAACTGCAATGCTTCCATTTTCTCCAACAGCACCATAACGAATCTTCACATTGCTTGAATTGAGGAACTCCCTGAAAGCAGCACTGGTAAATACAGATCCCTGATCGGTGACAATATGCTTTGTTTTTCCGGAATTTAAAAAAGCTGTTTCAAGTGCATCAATTACTCTTCCGGCATTTGGCCCTTCAAGAGGTGTTACTACGACAACTTTTCGGGAGAAATGATCAATTGCAATGAGAATGTAGATCTTCCATAGTCCCCAATAGTATACTTCCGTTAAATCGACACTCCATAAATGGTTAGGATACCAAGCAGGAACTCGACATCCATTTTCATTCTTTGGTGTAGGTCTTTCGGAATTAGTAACCGGTGATGGATTTTTGGGCATAGGACGATTTAAGATATTGCGAATGGTTGAAGCAGCCAGGAAGATATTCAAAATCTTTAGTTGATTGGAGATTCGAAATCT
>Ga0233431_1004684_pt1 | contig 14300 bp, 11 predicted proteins | sample SI_118_April2016_FD_179867 | JGI IMG/M metagenome (GOLD analysis project Ga0233431, IMG submission 179867) | Seawater microbial communities from Saanich Inlet, British Columbia, Canada - SI_118_April2016_200_MG | ecosystem: Environmental > Aquatic > Marine > Inlet | place: Canada: British...
TCTCAATATATGTCAATCATGGCAAACCTGAGATACCAAATCGATATCTCAAGTTTACCCAGTTACCCAAATTTGAATATATCACAGACTTTTTGAACCGCCAATATATGGGTATATTGTCAAGATAACACAGATTTTGACAAGACCATTCTTATAAGATACTCTCAACGTTTCTTAAATTTCAGTAACATTGTTTTAAAGGAGGAAGGAAATGAATAAACAGGATTTAGTGAACTTGGTTTCTGAAAAAACAGGCATTAGTAAGGAAGCCGCAGGGAAGGCACAGAAAGCAGTCATCGAAGCAATCTCCTCAGCCCTTGAAAAAGGAGATTCGGTCTCCCTCATCGGATTTGGGAGTTTCAAAGTGATCGAACGTGCAGCCCGGGAAGGCCGAAACCCGAGCACAGGAGAGAAAATGCAAATCCCGGCGTCCAAAGGCGTTAAATTCACACCGAGCAAAGTCCTAAAGCAACGAGTTCAGTAAGTTGAAAAGGGCAATACTTATCCTTCACATAGAATTGAATAGAACCCGGGCTGAGAACCACAGTGCCTTCGCTCGGAAGACCATCACCTCGCCACCACAATCCTGTCTGACATCACCTATGTTGTCGATCCTTTTCCATTGACACGCTAGGGCAAATCTCATACATTTCAAGTTAATATTTTCAACTACAAAGCATCAAATTAGGCCCTTAGTGCCGCCTAACTTACAACATGTTGTAAAAGAAATAATTGATGTTGACTGCCCCGAAGGGACACTTTTTCCGAGCGTAGTCTCGGAAAAAGCCTCGGCCCTTATCAGCTGGTTTCTGTCACAAAAAACAAGAAGTTCATTGACAGAAGAACCTGAAACTTAGAACTTAAAACTGCGGTTTGCCGCCTTAATTTTAATATCGTTAGACTAATCAAAAATAAAACTTTGTTTATCACAGAGGGCACAGAGAACACGGAGGGACCGCTTTTTCTTTAACCCCTAAATTAAGAGGGGATTCAAAATGGACAATGGTATCCGTAACTTTACTTCAAAGCTGAAGGACTGTTTTTTTGCAGCAATGCTTTTGCTTACCCCGTATACGGTTGGTGCTGCAGATACGGTGAAAGGGTTTAACCAAGTTTTCAGCCTACAGGGCATTACATTTCATGTTACCTGCCCTAATGAGGGCTCACTCAACCAGTTGGAGATTGTACCCAGTGGGCTTGAAATCGACAACTCGGTCATCAAACAGGAAGTTGACGGCTCTGTGACAGGAGCAGAGGTGGCGGATATAAACCGAGACCGTTCACCAGAAATCTACGTCTTTGTCAACTCGGCGGGTAGCGGAACTTATGGCAGCCTGGTCGCCTATAGTGCCAACAACAAAAAATCACTGAGCGAGATTTATCTGCCACCACTTGAAGATGACGCCAAAAACGCCAAGGGTTATATGGGCCATGATGAGTTTACAGTGATTGAAGACAGCCTGGTCAGGCATTTCCCCATTTACAAGAAAGGAGATAGCAACGCAAAGCCCACAGGCGGCATGTGCCAGCTACAGCACAAACTGATTGCCGGAGAAGCGACCTGGCACCTGAAACTGGTTAAAAGCACGTCGTTCTGATGCAGGACACAGAATGATAAATGATAATCAGATTAGAACATGATGAGGAGGAAACAATGATTAAAAAAATATTTGTTGTAGGCATTGGACTGATGCTGATGGGCATGGTTGGTTGTAGTAAAGATGAGCCGGAAACAGCCGCAGACAAGGCAACGGAATCTCTTAACAAGGCCGCAGAAGCCACAAAACAAGCTGCCAATGATATGGCTGCCGCTGCCAAAGAGGCAAGCGATGATGCGATGAAAGCAGGAAAGAAAATGGCTCATGATGCTGCTGAGGCGACAGAGGAAGCGGCTCGTGATGCCAAAAAGGCCACGAAGTAAAATCACCTGCACCTTATAGGAAGGCTGGATACAATCACCGTGGGGCTACTTAAAGAAAAAAGAACAGTAACAAATCAGCTATTGTCGTCACCTCTCTGTACCTGTCTGCCGTTATCGTATCACTCGCGGTCATGTTTATGACGAAGGATGATACCGCCATGTCCGGGATTTTCCTGGTTCTGGTAGCCATGCCGTGGTCTTTGCTATTGTCATGGATTCAAGAAGCATTGCACTTCAATTCCACAACGATTGCAACCTTGCTTCTGGTGGCCGGCGGTTTGATGAACAGTGTCATCCTTTACAAAGTTATCTCATTTCTAACGGGTAAGTTTAAATCCTAACCCACGTTTTTTTACTTTGCCGTCAGGTTCAGACGGATAGCCACCGTCTCCTTTTCAACCTGACCCTCTCCATTGGTTTCGACGGTTTTCAGGCGGGTCGCGTTTATCCCGCCGGCGGTTGTCAATTCCGAAACCACGGCTGCGGCACGCTCTTGGGCCAATACCTTGAGGGCGCTTTCAATCAACGGCTGGTGTTTCACAAGCTCCTTAAAAAGCGCCGCACAATATCCGGCCGGGTCGGGTTTATGGGGCTCACCTTCCGATGCGGAGGGCTCCAGCCCGTAAGTCTTCTTTAATGCAATTAATTCTGCTGCATCCATTCCCTCACCGGCCAGGGCATCAAGGGCCTTTTGGATGGCCGGATCAGTCGTGTTCAATGGCTCGATATCCATGTTCAGATCGGTAACGCCGGTTTTGCCAATCCGTTTGGCCAGTACCTGTCTGACAGCCAGCTGCTTTAGCATTGCACCGTCCGCTTCAGCGGCATACTGGCCCTGGACCTCGATGGTTAGCTGAGGGCGTTGCTGGATGGCAGCCGCCAATTTGGCGAGTTTTTCCGCCTCCGGCGGCGTAATACGCGGACTCCCCACCTCGAAATTCACGGTGCTGAGGTCTTCCTCGTGGCCCATAAGGGATGCCAGCGCCGTGAAAGGCGCGGTGACTATTTTGGTGAGGACATTCACCAGCGCTTTCCAAACCAGAAGGCCGTAGGCGAACTCCGGGTCATCAAGGCTGCCGGAAACCGGCAGTCCCAGCTGAATGCGGTTTTCGGAGTCCTCCAGGAGTGCGATGGCCAGATCCAGCGGCAAGTCCATTGCATCGGACCTCTCCACCCGTTCTCCCAGTTTCAGACTATCCACGATAATCTGGTTTTCACCCATGAGCCGGCTACCCACAATTTTATATTTGAGATCCAGACTTATCTTGCCGGAATCAATTTTTCTGCCGGCAAATTTGGCTGAGTAGGGGGTGATGCGGGTCATATCCACATTACGGAAAACCATTGCAACGTCGCTGTATCCCTTGACGTTCAGCGGCGCCAGTTCACCCTTAATCTTGACGGATCCGTATTGGTTTACCTGACCTTCAAATGCCATGACCGTCCGTTGATCGGGTGCAGTGGACAATCCGTTGATCACGCCGCTGAGTTCATGGATTCGGGTGCCAAAGGGCAGCATCATACTCAGGTCGGCAAACTCCAGTTCAGCTTTTTGAATACGGATTTGTTTGACGTCAACGGGAAATGTTTTTGCATCCTTTTTTGGCGGGGCTGCCTTTTTCACACGAAGGGGGGGCGTTTTTTCGGTCGTTTTTCGGGGTGAAGCCAGAACGTCTTCAAAGTTGAGACTGCCGTCTTTCTTAATAATAAATTGGCCTATGGGACGATTTAAAAGAACCGTTTTAATCAGCAATTCACCCGGCAAGGTGTTGAACCGAATCCCTTTCGCATTCAGTGAATTCCAGGCCAGAAATGCCTTTCCGCTTTCCGGCCGGATGAGCGCCAGCTTTTTGATGCCGCCGCTGCCCCGAAAGTTCAGGGCATCCGCACCGCCTTTACCCTTTTGGTACACCACATCGCCTTTGACAAAGACCTTCCCTGAATCCAGAGAAAGCGTCACAAACTCGTTGAGGTAAGGTTTCAGCGGTGTAAGGGCGACGTCATCGGCTTTTAAGGACAGGGTAACTTTTGGCGCCTGGATATCGACCTTTCCTTTGACCGCGGCCTTACCCCCTTCAACAATATCGAGGGCGAGGTTGAAATCAAAAGGCGTTTTGGAAGGACTTTGAAAATCGCGTATGTCGAGAGTGATGTTTTTGAAACGGTAACGTTTGGGAGCTTTCAAACTCCGATCGGACAATTTCAGCCCGAACTTTTCCATTCGGAGGGCATCAAGATGAATCGACCATGGATGTTGTTCGGCTTCTGCCGTTTTTTTAACCTTGGTAATTTGGCGGCGGATGGCGCCCACATCCCCCGACGCGGTGAGTTGAACCAGATTGATGTCCCCTTTCGGGGTTCGCCATACCGCAATTTCCCCGCCCTGAAGTGTAAATTCCTTGACTGAAATCCGACGGGCGGCCAGGTCCACCTGTCCGCCCCGAATAGCGGCTTGGGGCAGCGTCAACAATTTTTCGGCCTCGCCCACTTGGCGAAGCACCAGACCGTTTACATCAACTCCCATCTCGTTGATGACTGCCTGGGTCTCCCGGGGGGATATCCGGGCCTCGGCTTTGAGGGTTATCCCGAAACTTTCCAGATCCATACTGACGGGATGCAGCCGGCTATGATCCTCGAATTTGACGCTCATATCGTTTAATGCAATGTTTTCCATGTGAATCTGAAGCGGGGGCGCGTTGTCTTCTGCCGTGTTTCCGTTTGCCACGGTTTTTCCGGGAGGTCGCGCCGCCAGAATATTTTCCCAGCTAAGCCGTCCATCTTTCTCTACCGCGGCGCTCAGGCTGCCACCGGACAGGGCCAATTGGCCCACTGTCAGATCCATTTTGGCCAGGTCAAAACGTCCTTTATCCAGGCGAATGGAATCAATAGAAAGGGACGCGTTCGGGGTGTCCTTTACCTTCAAAACCAGGTCGTCAAGCTGCATGCTCAGTCCACTGACCTCCAGCTCCGGGGCCCGGGCCGTATAATCAAACCGGTAATGGCCTTCAACGCTCAGCACCCCTCCCGGGGCTTCAATATTGAGCATTTCCTTAAGGAAATCCCAGGCAACCGCTGTATGGATGTTCTTCAGATTGAATTGACCTTCAGACCAGATGGGGTTTAATGATATCTTGCCGCTCCATTCCATGGCCCCATCATGGGGCAATAGGGCCACAATACGCTCGGTCCCCCTTTTTTCCAGCAGGGTGGTCAAATTCTTAATATCTAGATTAATCGGTTTGATGGACATTTCCGCAGGGATGGAGAGAGAACGGTCACGGAGATCGATACGCCCATTCACCAGTTGAATCCGTTCAAAATGGAGTCTGGGCGGGGGTGAATCGACTGTGGGTTCCGGGGGGGGGCGGTCGGGATCGGAAGGTGAAGCATCCTCGGCCAGACGGGCCAGATTAATGGCTTTGTCTGGGGCAATATCCACCTGAAGCACCCAGCCATCAAGATGAATATTAGAGAATGTCCAGGCCCAGCGAAAAAGGCTTTTTAATTCAAAATCAGTAAAGAGCCGGTCAAAAGTCAGAAGCGGTCCACCATCAGCCTCTTTCAATTTCAGATCGGATATCTCCAGTGTCATCATATACGGATTGACGCGTACCTTTTCGATCTGAAGGGTGCGCTTCAAGTCTTCTGCAACATAGCGGGTCAATTGGCTTTTAAGGATGTACGGCAGTAAGAAAAAGCCCGCCAACGTGTAAATCAGGATAGAAAATACGGCAATAAGGAATAGTTTGCTGGTGACAATACGACGCACAACCGATTTCTCTCCTTCCTGGGATGTTGCGTCATTCATTTTTTGTTCCATGCGTCTGTCCTTTCTTGGATGTGGCATATGGGAGAAGGAAATTTAAACACAGGCCCAAGCGGTTTACATATGCCTGCCGACAGGTTTTACCCAGTCAAAAAATTGCACTTCCAGCATCGATATGGGTCGGCGCTGGAACAGCCATACGAGTAAGAGCCCGTCCGTGAAATAAGGATCCCCGCCCAGGTTGTTGCGGGGTTCCTGTGATGATACGGGCGGCATGCCCTTAACCTCGCCTAACACTTTTGATTACACCCCATTATGATTAGTAAAATCAAGTAGAATTTTTCTCGGTTTTTATTTTTGAGTAATGGTTGAATATTTAAGATTTTCGCAATCGTTGATCTAAGGATTTTAGGATGAAAAGGGTCAGCTTGAAATTTTTGTGCATCATTGCAGCCGTTGTCATTATCTCCTGCAGTGGACGGCAGAAAACTGCGGAAGAAAACACAATCCATCCCCCTGCCACGAGTTTGAAGTCGGCCCCCAAAGGCTCGCTGTTCGGGCCGGCCGGGGAATTTTTAGGGAGTCCTTACGGGGTAATCGGCATTAGCGGTTTTTTTAATGTCCATGGCGCGAACGAGTGCTGTATTGCTGTACTAAAGAACGGTGATGAATCCTTTTCCGCACGTATCCAGTCACTCAAGGAAGCCAAAACCTCTGTTCGCATACAATCGCTGAGGTTTCTGGCGACTGCAACAACGGCTCTTTTGCCGCCTCTCCTCATTCTTGATCCTCTGATATTTTCGTTCCATTTCCCGGTCTTTTCCAATTAGGGTCCACGACGATTCAACGAGTGTAGTCCTTACTTGACTATTACCGGCATGAGTAATGTGTCCCATGCGGATATGTTCACCACTCGAATATTGTGAAGGGGTCAATCCAAGGTAGGCAGCAAGCTCATCAGCAGTTTTGAAACGGGTGATGTCTTGAATCTCAATCAGGATCTCCATGGCGCTCAGAGTACCGATGCCGGGAATGCTCTCCAGCAATTCCACACGTTTTGCATATTTCTCTTCTTTGGCCAGTTCAAGAATCTCTTCAGTGATTGCTTTCTTTTCGGCACTGAGATGATTGAAAAGATCAACCAGGGCCTTCAGAGATCTGTTAAGAGAGTCATAACCGAGATCAAGATTCACCAAGCAAGTCATGAATGGTCCTCGCCAGTGCTGGGTACCTTTAAAAGGGACGTCTATGCTGTTAAACAGCAGAAGGCTTTTTATCTGGCGCATAACATCTGAACGATGATTAACGATTTGGCGCCGGGTCCCTACCAGTTGACGATGAGTCCTCTCCTCTGGAGAAAGGACCCATACTTCCTTGAGCAGGCCGCTCTGAAGAAGAAGAGCCAGCTTATAGCTGTCTTTCTTGTCGGTTTTGACCTTACTGCCGCTTTCCGTGGGGATCAGGGAAGGCGGGGTAACAATACACTCTATGCCATCATCGGTAAGCTTGTCGTACAGTTCGAATCCTCCAGGGCCAACCTCATAAACGATCCGCACATGATTCCCCTCAAAACAAGAGATGATTTTCTCGAAAGTATCGTAGTTTGGCTTGGCAAGGGTTATGGCCAGAACGGTATCCCCTTCAACGAGGGCCGTAATTCTCCAAGATATTTTGTGCATGTCAATACCGATGTTAACAGTTTTTCCCTTGAAATTGACCTTGTTATCCTTTACTTTTGAAGCCATTAGGATTTCCTCCTTTGTTGTGGATTATTAAATTTGATGGTCTCGTAAAAAGTCAAAATCGGCAAACCCGACACTAATAAAATCAACAGGTTACGTCATTATAAATGGCCAAAATCGGACTTTTTACGAGTGCATCAAATTTGTTTTGATCCTAAATGTTAAACAGGGAGGAAGTTCCTTTCAACCTCAAATCCATCATAGTCTCTATGTAAAGGGCAAGTTGGGTTTTCCGTGCAAAAAGTTTAACTTGCATCTGCCAGTGTTGAGTATTTTTGGCGAGCGTGATATTCAAGTATCATGTACGCATTGTTGAAATGGAAGTGCTGACAAGTATTGGAATTTTTTTGGGAGATTACACGAGGGCCTTACCCAACTTGTGGAGGAAAAGACCATGATAAAAATTCGGAGATCATTGAAAAAATCACTGGCTTTTTTCCTCGCCCTTTCGCTGTTCTTTCCACAAGCCGTGGTGGGACAGAGTGCAGGCGAGGATAAGTCTTTCAAGCAGGAAGAACTGGATCAGTTGCTGGCGCCCATTGCCCTCTATCCGGATTCACTTTTGGCTCAGATCTTCATGGCATCAACGTATCCGCTTGAGGTGGTGCAGGCGGGGCGATGGGCCAAGACAAACGAGGGCCTCAAGGGAGATGCCCTGACCACTGCCCTTGAGCAGCAGAACTGGGATCCGAGCGTCAAGTCGCTGGTAAATTTTCCCCAGGTGCTCGACATGATGAATGAGAAGCTGGATTGGACCCAGAAGCTGGGTGATGCTTTTTTGGAACAGCAAAAAGAGGTGATGGACACGATCCAGAAGCTTCGACAAAAAGCAGATGCGGAGGGCAACCTGGAAAGCAATGAAGAACAGAAGGTGGTTGTCGAGAAAGAGACGAAGACCATCATTATTGAGCCGGCAAACCCCCAGGTCATCTATGTTCCAACCTATAACCCCACGGTGGTCTATGGTACCTGGTGGTATCCCTCTTATCCGCCTTACTACTACTATCCGCCCGGATATGTGGCTGGTGCGTCGCTGTTCTCCTTTGGGGTGGGTATGGCAGTAGGGGCTGCATGGGGCTACGCGTGGGGGCGCTGTAACTGGGGGCGCGGCGGTGTGAATGTCAACATTAACCGGAACACGAATATCAACCGGAATATTGACCGAAGGAAATACCAGAACAAGATAACGGCGGGCCAAAAGGGCCAGGGCAAATGGAAGCACAATTCGGAACATCGCAAGGGAGTGTCCTACAGGGACCAGAAAACTGCCCAGAAGTTTAACAGGGGCGCATCCAGGGACGCTAAGTCCCGCGAGTCCTTTCGTGGACGTGCCGAGGTCGGAAGGAAGGATATTGCCCGTGGGGGGGCAGACCAGTTTCGCAATCGCTCAGCCGGAAGCCGCCAGGGTTCTCCGGCCGTCAGGGAAAAGGGCTCTTTGGGCCGGGATAAGGCTCAGAAGAAAAAACAGCCGTCGCGCCTCAACCGCGGCTCGAAACAACCATCCAAAGACAGGAGCGCTTTTGGAGGCTATGACCGAGGAAGTCGGACGAGGGCCTCAAGCAGTCGCGGCCGTGAAAGCATGTCATCTTCCCGCGCTGGCGGCAGACGCGGCAGCATGAGCAAACCCAGCAGCGGTCGAGGTGGCGGAGGTGGTGGTCGAGGCGGCAGTCGAGGCGGCGGAGGCCGAGGGAGATAACCGACCATGATCTGCACAACCACTTTTGAACGGAGGGAATAGTCATGGAATTACTACAGATCCATAATTCAAGTAAAAACTTCTGGGTGAACCATTGTAGGGCGCTCTTCCTGTGTACCGTCTTGATTGCCCTGGGGATGTCGGGTTTTCCTCTTGCAGTAGCCATGGAGCAGCGTACATTCGCCTCCCCGGAAAAGACCACCAAGGCTGTGGTGGAAGCTCTGAAGGCACACGATTCGAACGCTCTGACGGCCATATTCGGCCCCGGAAGTGAAGACCTCATTTCTTCCGGAGATCCGGTGGCAGACGCGGCCGAGCGCGAGCGATTTATCAGTCTCTATGTGCAGAAATACAGGCTTGAAGCGCAAGGCACCGACAAGATGATCCTCTGCCTGGGTGACGAAGACTGGCCATTCCCCATACCGATCGTAAAAGACGGCGAGGTGTGGCGGTTCGACACCCCTGAGGGCAGGGAGGAACTTCTTGCCCGCAGGATCGGAAGAAATGAACTAAGCGTCATTCAAACCTGCCTGGCCTATGTTGACGCTCAGCAGGAATTCGCGCTCAAGGACAATATTAATGACGGATTCCGGGAATATGCCCAGGAGTTCATAAGCGATCCGGGGAAAAAGAACGGCCTCTACTGGAAGGCAAAGGAAGGGGATGAGCAAAGTCCTTTAGGCCCTCTGGTCGCCGCAGCCCAGGGAAAAGGTTATACTGGCAAACCAGCTGTTGGCGAACCCATTCCTTATCACGGATATTACTACAAGATTTTAAAGGCCCAAGGGAAGAACGCACCGGGAGGCGCCTATGATTATGTGGTGAAAGGAAAGATGATCGGGGGGTTTGCCCTGGTGGCGTATCCAGCTCAATACGGCTCTTCAGGGATCATGACGTTCATCGTAAACCAGGACGGGGTCGTTTACCAGGGAGACCTGGGCGAGGATACCGGAAAGATCGCCCCGACGATGAAGCTTTTCAACCCCGATAGATCGTGGAAAAGGGTGGAGCAAGAGATTTAGAGCCAGTTATTAAGGAGAAAAGAGATGAAATTAAAAGGTTTATTGTTGATATTGATCATCTGTTTCTTCGCGTACGGATTGATACCGCCCGCATCCGCTGATGACAATAACCCAAAATTGGTTTTGCAAATCACAGTAGATCAATTGCGTGGTGACCTGCCCATGCGGTTTAAAGATCGCCTCGGCAAAGGAGGCCTTCGTTATTTGTTAGAAAACGGCACCCATTACAACAATGCCCACTATCAACACGGAAACAGCCGTTGGACACGCGACGCGCGCAACAGGTGCAGATCCGTCCAGGCACGGCATTGTCGCCAATGACTGGATCGATCAGAAAACCGGAGAATCTGTCTATAACACCGAAGACGACCGCCATCACATCATCGGTAGCAAGCCGAAACCTCACGAAGGTGTCTCACCCCGCAATCTTCTTGCCACCACGATCGGCGATGAACTCGTTGTTGATAACGGCGGAAAGTCAAGAGTATTCAGTGTTTCAGTCAAAGATCGCGGGGCCATCCTTCCGAGCGGCTATGTGGGAAAGGCCTTCTGGTTCTCAAAGAGCAATGGCAGGTTTGTTACCAGCACTTATTACTATGACGATTATCCAGAGTGGGTAAAACAATGGAACGCCGCTAAACCGGCAGACCGTTATAAAGGAAAAATTTGGGAACTCCTACATGATCGTTCCTCCTATATTGCCGGGAATATTGATGATAGTATCTTATCACTTGGTTTTCTGTCACAAAAAACAAGAAAATCGCTATGTGGTATCAATTGTCAGTTATCAGTTATCAGTAATAGCATATTGATGTTCATTTATCTTCTTTAGGGATTTGCTGGGTCCCACGGGGCATTGCCGAGAGTTCTTTTGTTTCCTGAATCCCTCAGAGGTTAAACTGAAACCGCACCTGGAAGATGTCGGCAATTCCCACGTCTATGGGGGGGGCTTCGCGATCCGTGGCCCGGGCGTGGACATAGTTGAACATGATACGCGTATGCTGGTTGAGATACCAGTTGAGCCCGAGTGTCAGATCCATCTGTTTTCCGCCCTGAATCTCCCGGCTGTTGAGGTCCACATAGGAGAGGCGGAAGGCCGCTTCCAGGGCCCCCCATCCGGCTGACGTGAAATGGAAATCCTCCGCGGGCCTTATGCCTTTAAAAATGCCCCTGGACCGGTCATATGCCCGATGTTCACCGGTCAGGACATAACTTCCGTAAAGGTAAAACCCCCAGAATCCCGGATCCCCCACCGATTCCGCATCGGCAAACAGTTGAAGCAGTTCTCCTTGAAAAGAGAGCGGCCCCCGAACCATTGCCGCTTCGTAACCAAAAAGGTCTGCCGCTTGTGTTAAGAATTCTTCCGTGTTGACGAAAGTGTTTTCGGTGAGGCGCGACTCGGGGTGGGCCCGCAGTTTAAGTGCTGAGTTCTCGCGGGTATCGTCTCTGAACTGGTGAGAGTAGGAAAACCCCAGGTGAATCAGATTTTTACCGTCATCTTCATAGCGGGGAAGACCGGTCAACCTTAAAGTTATGGCGGAACCGAAAGCGTCGCTCAGATAGTCGGTGGCACCAACCACATCGCTGAAGGAACCGGTGATCAGAAAATAGCCCGTGGCCCAGGTCATTCGGTCGTCCAGGGCCGTGTTCTGGCAGAGGATGCCGATGTTTCGGCCCGGGGAAAAGGCCTCAACCGGGAGAGCAGTTTCCATGAAGGTCCGGTCGGCGTTGCTCATGAACTCTTCCAGGGAAAAAGGTTCTTTCGCATGGCCCGCTTTGGCCATCCCGAGGAATGGGATTTTCCCGTAGCTGACCCAAATATCCTTGATCTGCTGTACATTGGCAAAGTCTATATCCAACTGGAATTTCCAGTTTTCAAAAAAGGTCCCCGACAGACGCAGCTTCAGTTCCCGAAAATTCCCCTTCCAGCCCGTAAGGTCTGTGAATGTATCCTGGAGGGTATCGTTGGCGCCCATATATCCGCCATCGAGTCTTGCTTCACCCCCTATTTTGGTCTTGAGTCTGCCCATCGGGCTGTCCATTCGAAAACCGTCCCCGTAGTAATACCTGGAACCGATGGGACCCGTAAAACCCTTTTCCAAACGCTTGTCGAACCATACATGGAAGGGCATTTCAGGTTCCGGGGTTTGGTTTTCGGCAAAAAGAGGGGCGGCGGAAAACAGGAGGAAGCAAAACAATACCAGGATGATTCCCAGCGGCTTATGGTTTATCCTGGAAATTTCCATTGTTCTACACATGCACCGATGTTAAAGGAATGGCGGGGCGGTCAATTAGAAAAATCCCTCATCCCGGAATTATTCCCCGCAGGTAATCCCCTAGGATGAAGGCAGACTACAGGAAAACCTCTAAATATGTCAATGAGAGCCATTGAGGGTTGGGTCAGTTCTTGAGTTCTCAATTTCACGTCCCTGCAACAATTGGATTGACACTCAAACCGTGATGTCCGAGCATTTCTTTCTTGAGAAACCGCTTATCAGTTGGGGCGCTGCGAAAATAGTCGATTTAAAATGAAAACACCCACAGAATCTGCTTCCATCATCATGGGAGCTCAAAGTAACGACCACTCAGCCTGTTTGGCAGGCGTTTCGTCCAAGCGTTTTTTCACCGACGCCCTCACGTTCGCACGGGTACAACTCCTGATTACAGGATACTACGGGTTCGACACGCCCGTTAATTTTTGGGATGTTTACAACATCGAGGCCGAGGCCCTGGGGCACCCGGTTGTATATCTTCCCCACAGCATACCATTAAATACAATGTAATGAAGAGCGACCAGTTAAGAAAATTAAATTCATGGGGGGGCTTTAAGGACATTACCCCTTTTTTCTCTCATGGACATTAACGCAAAATGATCCGACTGGCAAATGGTAGCGCCTTGCTAGGAGCTGAAAGAGTCCTAGCAACAGTAAGTGTAAACTTTTCTGTCGAAGTTAGTCTTTTGAATATTTCAGTTATGACTAGTGGGAGCGGGTGTATAGATGAGCCATCTCCAAATTATGGCTTGAAATGCTTTATGTGTCTCATGAGGTCAACTCCACTCTTTCCTCTTTCGGTCGGAAGGATATCGCAAACGATTTCTCGCAGCCGAATGACTGTGATACCATCTCTTGGAGGCTTGATTGAGAAGTCGGTAGATGTCGTGGCTCTGACAGATTTTTGGTTTGGTTGAAACCCGTTGATATCCAACATACCTCAGACAACTACCGGGTTGTGATATGAACAATATATCTCATTCGAGCATGATTGAATTTGCCATTTTATTAATCGTCCAATACCACTACATCTAGTGGTCGAGACCTTTTCAGGCTATTAATCCAAAAGTCATGTTTTCTATATTAATCTTGAATTTTGAATCGGTCCGCCGGTTGGAATTCATGGGCAGGGAAGAGAAGCTGGAGGACGCGGACGATGCACTCTCGGAACTGGAATATGAACTTGACAATCTCAAAGTGAGACCTTTGCATAACCTACCAAAATTTGTTCCTGGATATTTCATGGCAAATGCGCGTTGGATGAGTTTTTTACATGGGGCAATTTTTCTGTATAATTGAGCTAAACTGCATAAATATATTGGTAAAAATGTATTTTTTATGGTATAAAGATCCTCAAAAAATAAACAAGTCATGTTTTGGGGGATCAAATGGGATACAAGCAAATAGGGGAGAATTTGAGTTTTGCCGATTTGGCTGTTGCGAAATCTCTGGAGCATAACCGCAGCCTCAAAATGATGGAAAAGATAAACGATGTCGTGGAATGGGATAACATTGAGGCGGTGTTAAACGAGCACTATGAGGTTGGAAGAAGCAAAGAAGGTGCGGATGCCTTTCCCCCTTTGCTGCTGATGAAGTGCATGCTGCTCCAAAAGTGGTTTCATATCCCATCAGATCCTGAACTTGAAAATCAAATTAATGATAGGATTTCATTCAAGAAATTCTTAAGTCTAAGCCTTGATAGGCCTTCCCCGGATCATTCGACATTTTCCAGATTCCGAAAGAGAATATCCAAAGAAGCGTTGCTTGAGTTGAACAATGTGGTTTTGCAAGAATTTTCCAAGAAAGGCCTGGTCATCAATGAAGGTATCGCCGTAGATGCACGATTGGTGAAATCAGCGAGTAAACCCCTGAGCAACAAT
>Ga0233431_1004685_pt1 | contig 14299 bp, 10 predicted proteins | sample SI_118_April2016_FD_179867 | JGI IMG/M metagenome (GOLD analysis project Ga0233431, IMG submission 179867) | Seawater microbial communities from Saanich Inlet, British Columbia, Canada - SI_118_April2016_200_MG | ecosystem: Environmental > Aquatic > Marine > Inlet | place: Canada: British...
CCTTTCTTCAAAATCAACAAATGGTTCGTCGAGATTAAGAAAACTCGCAAGATCAAGAGCATACGGGACGATTCCTTTGTCTTCAGTGTCGATGAGAACAATGGTTTCATCAGGAGTTATCATCCAATTCTCAGTAGTTGAATCCTTATTGTAACATATATTCTTAGAATTTTTAAGAACTTCAACAACTGGTTTACAATAGGATTTAAACTCAGGATCAATATCTTTTTTAGAAATTCTTTTGTCGAGTTTGTCTTCGAGATTATAGTCTGAGAGTAGTTCTAGAGGAGTTTTAACATGAATTGTTGCTATTAAATCTAAAACTTTTTTGTAGTTTTTTTCATTAAGCCAACCTATGTTTATTGCTTCACTAAAAGTATACCCTTGACAGAGTCGAGTTATGTAATATGTATGTCCATCTTCTTCGAAGTGATCATAATATGAGGGAATTTGTGCTTTTGTTTTCACTATTTTTTCAAGTGTTTTTTTTATTATTTTTTCTTTTTCGAATTTCTCTAGATTACTTATTTTTTTATTAGAATCATATTTGTTTTCAATTTTAGCTTCTTTAATTACTAAATACTCTGTGATTGATAGAAGAGATCTATTTTCAACTAGTTTTTCCATGTTTGCAATTATGTTAAGCTTGTTTGATGCTTTTTTAAATTCAAATAATGACTGTTTAAGATCTTTATTTTTCTTTAATTGTTTTACTAATAAATTGATGTAATGATTTTCAGTTCCTAATTTTAATTCTTTTTTTAGTTTTGGTTTTTTACTTGAAATATTTGCTAGTGCAGTATATGCTGAGTAATCAGTATTGTTTTCATCTTTACATATTTCTATAACTTCTTTAATTTGATTTTTATCTTCTGATATCAATCCTAAAATAACTTTATTTTCTGCGCATAATTTATTTTTTTTTATTCCTTCATTAAGTATTCTAATGAGGTCGTCTTTTTTGTTTAACTCATAGTAACAACTACTTAATAATTCATATACTATATCTTCAACATCATCATATTTTAGAGCAGATTCATATAGTTCAGATATTTCTTCAAGAGTTTTTTTACCTATGCGCATACCATAATAATCTTCTACTTTTTTAAAATGCGGATGAATGATATCGTCTTGTTTATTTTTATCTTCTTTTTTTATTATTGTAAAATCATTATTTCCGCTCATCACTTTATCTTGTGCTAGTTTAACTAAAGATATCCAATCTTTAGTTTTATCCTGTATTAGTTTATCTAAGCTATTAGTTGTATCGTATAATTGTTTATCATAAAATAGTTTTATCAATAAATTATAACTATCAGAAATACCCTTACTTTTTTTTATTAGATCATCTAATATGCTTGTTGCTTTATCTTTTTCAAAAGTAATGTTGTAATTGCCTATACTTAATTCGTAAAGCTCATGTTCATCTTGTATTTTTTTTATTTTAGGTTGCATATAACCTGTTTCAAGATAAATATTTGCAAGTTTTAGAAAAAATTCTGGTTGTGTTTTATGATCAGGTATTCTACTTTGCATAAAACTAATTACATCTTTAAGTCGACCAGCATTTCGATAATAAATAGGCAGTCTATCAATTAATTTTTCATTAATTTTTCCTAATCTAATTGCATGTTCGACTACATCAATTGCATTATCATGCTCTTTTTCTAAAGTGTAACAAAAACTTAGAATTCTAAATCCTTCGGGGCTTAAAGTTAACTTATTTCTTTCTTTTTCTAATAGATCAATTGCTTTTTTAGCGTTACCTTCTTTTGAATAATATACGCTAAGGAGGAGGGATGCTGGTTCTTTTGTTTTAACTTTTTCTAAACTCTGTTCTAAAATTATTTTTGCATTTTCTTTATTTCCTGCTAATTCGTGTAATTCACTTAAGTAAATATAATTCATATAATTAGTTTCATCTAATTTTATGCCCTCTAATATCTTTTGTTCAGCTTCTTTAAATTGTTTTTTTTGAATTAGTCCATGGCCAATTTCACCTAATATTATTGAGTCTTTGCATAATGGATTTGAATTACTTAAGTTTATTGCTCTATTTATTTGTTCGTTTTCAAGTAGGTAATAAATAATTGGTCGATATGCTTTAGAACTCAAATTTAATTTATCAGTTGGCTTTTCTAAATGTTGGTCTATCGCATCATAATCTTCTTTTTTAATCAATTCTAATATTAATTCAGAATATAATTTATCATCTAAGGAGTTTAAATTTAATCCTTTTGTAAGAACTTCAATTATTATGTCTGTTTCATTTTTTTTTCTGTGAAAATTGATAAGTTCAGATAACATTTGAGGATTTGTGTTATTTGATTCAATACCTAATGAATATATTTGAAGCATTTCATAATAGTAACCTATTTCTTTAAGATTTTGACCAAGAGCATATAATTCTTCCTTTTTTAGATTATTAGTCCAGTGATGTCTTGTTAATACAAATAATTCAATTGTTTTATTTGCTTTAGTTTGGTATTCTTCATATATTTTTTCAAGTTCATCATTAGTTATATTGTTTTCTTTTGCATGTTGTAATATATTACCTACATAATCAATTTTGACTTTATTATCGGGATTTTTCATTTGAATTTTAAGAATTTCAAATAAATCTAAATACATATTCGCATCTGCTTTTCCACAGGAAATGGCAATTTCAAGAAGTTCTCTTTGACTTTTTTTATCTCTAAATGAGTGGAATTGTTTAGATAATAATTTAAATGATTCGATCAATTTTCCAGTGTAATGATCTGATACATAAGTTCTTTGTTTTATTTTATTTAAGTCATTTAAGTTATCATAATATAATTCAGAATATCCTTTAAGAGATTTATTAAGGTGTTGATTATTATGTCCTCTTTCAATACCCATACTTAAAATACTCATTGCACTATAATATTGTTTATTCATTGCATAATACATATCTAAATCTAGAAATGTTTTTGTGTTATGTTGACCAATTGCTATTGCATACATTAATGTGTTTACAAATTTGTCTTCATCGCCTGCTCGCTTAAATTCATTTGCAAGAATATTTAGTTCATCAGCACTTATTTGAGTACTGTATTTTTTTTTGTATTCTTCAAATTTGGCTATTAATTTTTCTAGATTTTGAGATTTATTTGGTTTTTTTTCTTCAGTCATTTTTTTTTATTCTTGTTTGGCAGAATTATTTATCCAATCTTCTAATTGTTCTTTTATTTTATTGTAATTTTCTTCATCTACTTTTTTTATCATATTGTTTTCTTTCATATAATCTATCATTTGAATTCCTGTAGTTCTCATATTAAATGCAGCTCTAGATTCATTTTTGAGCGATAATGAAGAACTGTTAGTGATGGATCTATAAATTACCGCATTACAATATTCTTCTAAGAATAATTCTTTGTCATTAATTTTTCTATCAGGTCTTTTTTCTGAATCACAAATATTATTGACAGTATCTATGTATAGTTGAACGTAATCAAACCTTTCTTCAAAATCAACAAATGGTTCGTCGAGATTAAGAAAACTCGCAAGATCAAGAGCATACGGGACGATTCCTTTGTCTTCAGTGTCGATGAGAACGATTTGATAAATGTTTTTTCCTGTTAGTTTATCTTTTTTTACAGGGTTAACCATCCAGTTTTCTGTAGTTGAATCTTTATTATAGCACATGTTTTTAGATTTATTTAAAACTTCAATAACTGGTTTACAATAATTTTTGAAATCAGGTTCAATTTCTTTATTTGAAATTTTTTTGGATAATTTATCTTCAAGTGAATAATCAGCTAATGCCTCTAAAGGAAATTTGACATGTATTTTTGCAATTATTCCTAAAATTTCATGATATATTTGGGGATACATGCAGTTAGTCAGTATTAAGTTAGTCAATGTAATTCCTTCTTCTAAGGTCATTACATAATATGCTTTATTTCCATCTATAAATTCATCAATTGATTTAGGCATGTCAACTTCTTTTTCAAGAATTTTTTCTAGTTTTGCATGTATTCTTTTTTCTTCTTTAAATGAACTTTTATTTTGTTTGTTTATTTCTTTTTCTTTGACTATTATGGAATCAAACAAAGCTATTCTATTAATATCTTTCATAAAAAAATCTGTATTGCTTATTTTTTTTAATTTATTTGTGGCTTGTTTATAATTCCCAAGTCCTGATTTAAACTCTTTGTTTTTTCTCATTTGTTGAACCATTAATTTAAGGTATTCCGAACTAGTTTTGAAATTAAGTTTTTGTTTAATATGTTTTGGAACATCTCTAATTAATTCACTCATCATATAATATGCTTGATAATTTGAACTAGATTCGTTTTCAATTAATTCGTTTAGTTTTCTATACCACTTTATTTCTCCTGTTTCTTCTGCCAGTAATCCGAGTATTAACGCATTTGCTTTACCTTCATTGGCTGCTTTTTTAATTACTCTATTAACATCTTGATTTCTATTGTAATACATATATTGAACGATTAAATTTAGGAAATCTTCACTTATAGCATCATCATGGTCTATTGCTTTTTCTAAATAATATAACCCTTGTTTTGATTCTTCTTCGGAAAGTTTAAATTTTTCTGTATTGAATAAATTTTCTAACATTTGATCCAACCTAAACTCAGGAAATTTTTTATAAAGTAAATTTATATTTTCGAGTCCTGCTAATGTTCTATATATTTTAGCACTTGTTTTTTTATTTTCAACTGCGTTTTTTAACAGTAATTCGCTTTTATTTTCTTCACTATTTTTTATATAAATTTCACTTAATAATTCATATGCAAATACATCTGCAGAGTTTTCTTCAATTATTTGATTTAATATTTCAATTGATTTTTTTTGAAATTTTTTTTTATTAGTAGTTATTTTATTAATTACATTTATTTTTTTAAATAACCTGTTTGTTATGTTATTATATCGTTCATATATTTTATTGCAAACATCTGCGAATATTATTCTTGATAAGTGACTTTTTGGTGTTAAGTGCAATAGTTGTTCTAAAATTTCTTCACTTTTTCTATAATTGTTTATGGCGATATAATCGTTTGCTAAGAATAATAAGAGATCATCATCAATAATTAAGTTTTTTCTTCCATATTCTATAGTTTCAATTGCTTTTTTAATATTCCCTTTTTTCCTATAGTTTGTATGTAAGTTCATGAGACATTCTTTATTAACTCGGTCTAATGATTTTGCTTTTTCTAAAATGTGGATTGCTTTATTCGTTTGATTAAGATTCATAAATATTCTAGCATAGTTGCATATTAATTCTGGACAGCACTCTTTGTCTTTTACGTATGGTGTAATAAGCCACCATGCTTTAATTAATTGGTTATTATTTATGTGTGCTGCGCTTAATGTTAAAATAGTATTTTCTGTTTCTTTTTTTTCTTTAATTGCTTTTTTTCCTAATTCTATAGTTTTATCAATTTGATTGGAATGATAATATTTTCCTATTAAATCTTCTAAAATTAGAGGTGTATTGAATCCTGCTTCAATTGCGCGTTCAAGAATCTCAATTGATCTTTCTGGTTTGTTTATTTTTTCAGATTCAAAATCAGCTGCTAAACTCCTAAATAAATTTTCGTCAACTTTTTTTTGTTCGATTGCTAATTCTGTAAATTCTTTTGCTTTTTCTTCATTTCCTAAAAGTTCATTAAATGCAATTAAATTTGAATATAAATTCGAATCCATTATTTCTTTATCAACAACTGATTCGAGTAGTTGGACTATTTCTTCTTGTCTTTTTCTGGTGTTAAGATATTTAATATTATAGTTTATCATTCGTTTTGTAGCTTTATTATTTTTGATGCCTAGTTTAACTAGGTCTTCATATTTTTCAAAGTATCCTGTACTATAAAGTCTTGCACAGATCTCATCTATTTTATTCCAAATTAATTCATGAGGAGATCCATCTGATTCTTTCATTGCGTTAAAATGATCAAAAATATATTTCTTTAAATTCGATCTTTCATTTAGCTTAAATTGAATCATTCCGCTAGCTTTTTTATCGCTAATTGCTTGATATATTACTTGAAGTGATTTTTCTAAATTCTTATTAGTTGCATAATAATCACTTAACATTAAATATGTTTTTTCATTCGCTTTTTTATTTTTAATTGCAACTTCAAGAATATCGATAAACATCTGCTCTTTTTTAAAATGCATTATGTTTGATGCGGTAGTATTATATTTTTCAGTTGTCAAAGAAAGAATATTTCTTCTTATTATTTCTGCGCCAATTTGTAACCATTGTTTTTTTTGAGAACTTGCTTTTTTATAAAAATTAATTATTTTAGAAGTCGCTTTTCTTTCTGAAACTATTTTTTCCAATAATTTAATTGTTTGATAAAAATTATTCTTTTGAAAATAATATTCTCCTAGAAGTTCATATGTTTCAATGTTAGAAATATTTATTTCAATACTTTTTTCTAAAGTGCATTTAAAATAATCTTCTCTTCCAACTTCTTTGAATAATGTTGCTAATTTATTTATGTTTTCAGGAGATTCTTTTGGTTCTTTAGTTCTTACAAACTGATTATAGTGTCTAAATAGTTCTTTTCTTTCCATGCTTTGAAGACCTCGATATTCAACAGGCAGGTCATTATATTTTTCTGTTAAATAAAATGTAGGCTCTTCTAAAAATTCATTTAGACTTTTAGAGGGTGGCTTTTTAAGTTCTTCTTTATACTTTTTTTGCAGTTCTTTTTGTACTTCTATATGATCTTTACGTAATATTTTTTTAATTTCTCTTTTTACAGTTTTGCTTTCCATAGGGTTTCCAGGTTTAGTAGTGTCTTCTTTAGTCATTTTATTTGTAATACTAACTAGTACATAAACGTTATTTGAATAAATCACCCCTCTTAATAGAATTAGCTATGCGAGGGGCATTTATAAAGATTTGTTATTTTTATTGTTATTTTATGGCTATTTAGCGGCTCTGCGTGTTATTGCTGCTACTTTCCCTACTTTGTAAAAAGTCTATAACAAGGCATAATTGCAGCTAAGATTCCAATTATTAAATACCAATACCAGTTAAGATATAGTAATCCAGACCAAAGCTTTGCAATAAATAAAATAAATGCTGCAGTGCTAAGTTTAATTAGTGAAATATCGTACCATTTCAGATTCTTAATCTTTTTTTCTATCCATTTAAAACACATTTTTGTTACCTCTCTTTTTATTTTTTGTTTTTTTTATTTGCTTTTTGTTGTTTAAAATTTGTTAAGATGTTTTTTGTAAATTTTATTAACTTGAATTTTTAATTCACCTGGAATTGCAATACTATCATAAACTCCAAAAAATTTCTTTTTCATACTATTTTTTTTTCTTATTAATGATTGATACTTTGGTTTTAATTTAAATTCTTCAATGAGCGCACCATTTACCTTATTTTCAATAGCCATCATAAATGCGAGTTGTTGTTCCTGCGCACCAAGACCACTTTGATCAAAACCAACCATATCATCATGACTTCCAAAAACAGAAAATAGTTTTCTATATTTTTTAGCAAATAGGCATTTGTCAAGATTAACTCGATCTGGTTTAATATTTAATGCTTTAAAGAATACATAAAGTCTTGCACATTTAGAACAATTACAACACCAACGATTATGTTCTCCATGTTCTGTATCTGCAAAACAAGACATTTGAAGTTTTGCAAGATCTGGATATTTTTCATGAAGAATTTTGATAAGCCCTAATTCAAATAATGGACTCACAAGACTTCCAACTTGAGTTTTTCCGTCAGTCATAAGTCTCGAAATTATGTTTAAATTTTTAACCCACTCAGAACTTTGATCATAAATATAATTAGTTTTCCAGCCATCTTCATTTATTGTGTTATGATCGCAACTAAATTCATTTCCAAAAAAAATATAATCTGCATTAAACTTATGTGCGAAAGGAATTACTTCTAAAAGAAAAATAGTGAGCATTGCTCCAAATCCCCAATTATTAAATTCCATATCGTCAAAATAACCATTAAATTGAAATTCATTTAATTTATTTTTTATTGTATAAACTTCGATGTTTTGTTCTTTTTTAAGTTTTTTTATAATTTTATTTTTATGAATTGTTTCATACTCGTGATAATTTTCTGAATCACATTCGTCGATATAAACAAGAATTGGTCTTATGTTTAATTCTTTACACATTGCGAGTGTAAGCAAAGATTCTTTGCCTGCACTAAAAAGAATAATTGCAGTTTTTTGCTTATTAATTCTTTTTTTATTTTCTTTTTGTTTATTAGGTTTTGTTATGGGTAATTTTGTATCATAATTTTTAAAATAAAATTGAGAATTAAAAAAACGTTTCATATAATTAGATGTTTTTTTATTATCTATTAATGCAGTTGATGGAATATCATAAATAGTTGATTTGAAAATAAAACTTTCAAAACAAGGAAGAGCTGTTTTGTAAATAATTCCTTTTTTCCCTTTTTCATTATTTGCAGCAGGAAGATGGCATGACAAAGCAAATGTTAAATTGTCCAGGAGAATTTGTTTGTTTTTATCAGAAACTGAATTCCAAATTTCTTTAGGATATTTTATTGAAAACTTTTTATTATTTTTATTATTGTTTTTGCTGTTAGCGTTGTTGTGGTTTTTATGATTATTATTAATATTGTTATTATTAGTATTTTTACTAGTTGGTTTATTATTTAAGAAAAAATTAATTCCTGAATTACTAAGACTTGCGTCGATTTCAAAAAATTCACTCTTTTTTATCTTATCTCTTTCATAAATAAGCATGAGAATGAATTTGTATAAGATTTTATATAAACATTTCTTAAAAAATTCAATAAATTAATAAATCAAACCTTTTTGACACTGAAATAATATGAACATCGCAATAATAGTATCAACACAAGATCCTGCAGGAATGAATATCAAACAATGTTTGGTTGAACTAGATTTATTTGTCAAGCTCGACGAAAAATTTGATAATCATGACGTGTTTGAAATAAAATTTGAAAAATCAGGAATTGTTGCAAGACTTTTTACAACAGATTTAGAATCGATACATTGTGAAAATATCGACGAGAGAATAAATTCTAATAGTTCTGATTTTTGCGTGGACAAAATAATTTTTGCAACAAAACATCAATCAGAAGCAGGAGTTCATAGTTTATGCGTGCATGTTCCTGGAAATTGGGGTGGTGCAGATGTTGGAGGAAAACCGGGAATGATTTGTAGTTCTATGCCTAACTTTATGAAATTTGCACTGCTTAAATTAAAAGAAGTGTCTGAAGGTACAGAATATTCTGTAATGCAAGAAGTAACGCATCATGGTCCGCTTATCAAAGTTCCTTGTTTGTTTATTGAAATAGGATCAAATTTAGAAAGTTGGCAAAATAAGGAAGCTGGCAAGATTATTGCAAATACTATTAGATTTATTTTAGAAGAACCAATTCCTGCGTATGAATCAGTGGTTGTACTTGGAGGAGGTCACTATAGTCAACCTGCAGAAAAGTTGGTGTTTAGGACAGATTATTCTGTCGGACATATCTGTCCAAAATATGGACTGGATAACTTTAATTCTGAGTTGTTGGATCAGGCGATAAATAAATGCGATTCTAGTGTTAAACTGGTTGTTGTTGACTGGAAAGGGCTTGGAGAATTTAAACAAAAAGTCAAATCACTGCTTGAGGAGAATGGAATTTCTTGGGAGAGAATAAAACGAATTGAAAAAAGATAAATTTACATATTTTATTTTAATTTTTTAATTATATTATATACTAATTCTTTTTAATTATATTATATATTAATATTAAAAAGATGAGTGTAGAAATGACAAAAAAATAATCTAATAATTACAAGTTTCTTGTTCTTTGAGATCTGTACCGCACTCTATACAGTATTCATCAGTTTCTTCTACATTTGTTCCGCAAAATGGGCATTCATTTACTTCCTCTTTTTCATCTGACACGTCTATTGCCTCCATTAAGTTTATGTGTTAATAAACGACCTTGGATTATATTATAATTAGTAGTTTTTGAAATTTTTAAAATCTTGGTTATTGGATTGAATGTGTGTCTTGTGTTACAAAATTAATTAGAATTAAAATAGTATCTTGTGTAAAAAATAATCAAAAATAGAATTAAAATAAAAATTGAAAAAATTAGAATTCAGAAGAGAATTCATAAATTATTTACTTTTATCTTCTGCTTCATCAGGAGCAACTTCGTGTATGATTGGATCAGGGATCTTTTCTTCTCTAAGTCTGCTTTTAATATCTGAAGAAGATTTTCCTTTCATAATTGCAATTATGTTTTTAGCTTTAGCAAGGAATTCATCACGTCTAGTTTTAATTTCTTCCTGAAGTATTTTTCTTTCTTCTTCGAATTGTTTTTGCTCTTCTGCACTAAGTTCGGTTTTCTCTTCAGCAATCTCTTTATCGAATTTTCCTGAGTTAACTAAATCAATAGCGTTATGAGCAGTAACTCCTTCAACATAAACACCCATGCTTTGACAAGTTCCAAGAATTTCTTTGATTTTTTCTTTAAGATTTTTACCAAGAAGACTATCTTCTTTCATCTTTGCAATTTTAATAAGCTGTTCGATTTTAAGATCTCCAACTTTTTCAACTAAAGGATTAGATGCTCCTTTTTTTAGATCTGCTTCTTGTTTGATAAGCGCAGATGCAGGAGGAGTACCTATTGTTATTGTATACTCTTTAGTATCTGTATCAATATTTACTTTAACTGGAACTTGCATACCTTTAAAATCTGCAGTTTTTTTATTAATATCTCCAACAACTTGTCCAATATTAATCCCTGTAGGACCAAGAGCTGGACCTAATGGTGGTGCTGCTGTTGCTTTTCCACCTTCAATTAAAACTTCAACTGTTTCTTTTCCCATAGTTAAACACCAATTATAATTTTTTATATTTTATTTTTATTATTTTTTTTGTTAGTTTGATTTACTGTTAGTCATCACGACGAATTACTTTTACAGAATCAATTTTTATTGTGATAGGAATAGGAACTGCAGCTTCTACAAGTTCGACTACAACTTCTTCTTTTGATTCGTCAATTCTTGTAATCTTTGCAGTTTCTCTTTTGAATGGTCCTGAGATGATTTCAACAATATCATTCTTTTTAATGTTGAGTTCACGCTTAACCTGTTCGAGCATATGTTCTATTTCTTTATACTCAATTTCTTTAGGTAAGATTCCGCGTGCGTAAGGAATATTATGTGCTGCTTGCTCTGCATCAGTTCGGCTTTTAGCTTCAACAAAAACATAGCCCCTCATTCCATGAGGTCTAATAACTGAGTAGACTTCTAGTTTTTTCTTAATAATGTTTGAACTAATAAAATCTATGACTTGGTCTTCTCTGTTTGCAGTTGTTCTCAACGCAAAAATCAAGGTATTAATTTCTTTAGATTCTGACATTTTTCACCTCTAGTCTACAAAATTAGTTGGTTAATCATAACGATTAGAAACCCGACTAACCCTATCAATATCATTCCAAGACCAGAAACTTTTACAATGGTCTTAAATTCTTCTTTACTGGGTTTTTTTGTTACTTTTAAAACCCTTTTGTTCTCTCTAAAGAACTCTTTGATTTTGGGAATCCAAGTTTTTACATTCATTATGTTCACTCGATGTTGTTTGTCTTTATCAAATCTTATAGATTTGTTTGTGTGATTCGTAGTACCATATATAGTATAATATATATTTTTAGTTACTTTTTAAATGTTTTTTCTGCTTTCTTTTTTAATCTTTTCCTTTTTGATAGTAAAACTGCACAATAATTGCTATAATTTTGGTTTGAACTCTTAATTTTAAGCCAAAATGATGAAAAATTAAGGAATTTAGCTAATTTTAGCTATATTTATTTTATAAATTAATTATGTTTTAATCTACAAATTCTATTCCTAATTCATTTTCTATTTCTTCACGCTTTTTAGCTGAAATGCTTCTACCAGGACCAAAAATCTGGTTGGATTTAACTCCTGTAACAATAAGCATAACTCTAATAACATCTTTTAAATCATCATATATCTGAGCACCCCAGATAATCTTTGCATTTTCATCAAGTTTTTCAGATATTTCTTCAACTATTCTGCGTGCTTCATCAAGAGTCATATCAGGACCGCCTTGAATATTGATTAGAGCGCCATTTGCACCGCCTATATCAACATCTAGTAATGGATTCGAGATTGCTTTTTGAACTGCTTCAACAGCTCTATTTTCAGTATCAGATTCACCAACACCAATAAGTGCAACACCACCTTTACCCATAATAGCTCGAATATCTGCAAAATCTAAGTTAACAAGACCTGTTCTTGTAACAAGTTCAGCAATACCTTTTACTGCATTAGTAAGGATTTCATCAGCAACTTTAAATGCTGTTTGCAAAGGTAAGTCTGGAGCAAGCTCAAGTAGTTTATCGTTTGGAATTACAATTAATGTATCTACAATGTTTTCTAATTTCTCAAGACCAACAACTGCATTTTCATAACGTCTTTGTCCTTCCATTGAAAATGGCATTGTAACAATTGCAACAGTAAGTAACCCCATTTTTTTCGCAATTTCGGAAATAACTGGTGCACTACCTGTACCTGTACCTCCGCCAAGACCACAAGTCACAAAGATCATATCAGAATTAATCATTAATTTTTTTATATCGGACTCATTCTCACGCGCAGCTTCTTCACCTAATTTAGGTTGAGAACCAGCACCAAGACCTGAAGTAGAATCTCTTCCAATTAAGAATTTTTTATCTGCTGTTGTATAAAGTAAATCTTGTGCATCAGTATTTACTGCAATAGTTTCTGCTCCATGAATTCCAACTTCGCTCATACGGTTAATTGTGTTATTACCGCCACCACCTGCTCCAATAACTTTAATTCTTGCTGGTTGCTTTTTTATAAATTCTTCAAGCTCAGCGTCGATATTATTTTTAAAGCTAGGTTCTTCACGTTTGAATTCAGGATTTGGATTTTCTCTTTCAATTCTTTCGTTTTCTGTTCTTTCAGTCGCTTCGCGAATAAAACTATCCAATGTACCCACCTCGGTTTTTAAATTAAAAATGTCACCCTCTTTTTGTTATAATAAAAAAATTTGGAATATATAAAATTTACTTTAAACTATATAGAGACGTAAAATTATGGCTTTTTGTCAAGTTAATGCTTTTATGCGCTAATTATGTTTTTACTTTGAATTCCATAGTTTTAATTTCAGGAACCATTTCAATTAGTTTAGGTTTCTGAGCATTTAAGTATTCTATAGGGATTTTTTCATCTATTTCCACATTTGCTTTATCAGCTTCAACAGATACTTTGATTTTGCTTTCATTTTTAGTTAAAAGTAATGACAAACAACCTCTTATCTTTTCTGCAGGATCTGTGATGTGTCTGTTGATTTGGTATTTGTAAATAACATCTTTTCCTGCAAACGGATGATTGAAATCAATAACAACACGTCCACCACTAACACTTCTAACTGTAGTCATAACTCCATCAATGTTTAATTGCATTCCTGGAACAGGATTTATTTGTTGACCTTTGAATGCACTCATTGGCATCAATTTTAATAACTTAGCATCTTTTTTTCCAAATGCTTTTTCTGTTGGAATATCTAATTCAATTTCTTTTCCTACTTCTGAATTATCTAATGATTCATCAAGACCTTTAATAACGTGTCTATGTCCAATACAGATTTTAACAGGTCCATAAATCATTCCTGGACTATGGATATTATTGTTTTTAGCAATCTCTTCATTAGTTGTATCAAACACAAAATTATCCTCTTTGAATCGTCCTGTGTACTCGAGCTCTACAAAATCTCCTTTTTTTACCTTTTCAGTCATTTTCTTTCCCTCTAATTAATTATTAAATCAAGATAAGAATAGTTTATATTAATAAATATATTTTTTTAAAGGTTTTGGTAATTGAATAAATATAAAAAAGAAAAAATTAAGATGATAATTCAGTAAAGCACAAAAGATTTTTTACTCAGCATGCCATTCTTGCTTCATCACTTTACCATTTGTGTTCATTTCATAATAACCAGACTTACCATTTTCACTAAAGTAATAATCCATCACAGTATCTCCTTGTGGTGTTTCTGCAGTATATCTAACATGACAAAGGTTTTTGTAATCTCCACTTTTTTCTAAACCTTCAATAACCCACTGCGCATTTCCTGTTTGAGCATCAGAACCTGTGAACTTCCAATTAGCACCTGCTTTACACCAGTCGTCGCTATTTAATCCAGATCCTTCAACAACACCTTGATCTGTTTCTACTGTATATGATCCTTCTTTAGTGTTAATTTCAGCATCTTTTCCTGTTTG
>Ga0233431_1004686_pt1 | contig 14297 bp, 7 predicted proteins | sample SI_118_April2016_FD_179867 | JGI IMG/M metagenome (GOLD analysis project Ga0233431, IMG submission 179867) | Seawater microbial communities from Saanich Inlet, British Columbia, Canada - SI_118_April2016_200_MG | ecosystem: Environmental > Aquatic > Marine > Inlet | place: Canada: British...
CCACAGCATTACTTGATATGTTTTATGGTAAGATTGCCACAGCACCAACTAGCGTAACACCGCCTACAGTGACTCCACCAACTAGTCCGCCCGTACAACCACCCGCTAGCGTAACCCCACAACCTACGAGTCCAACTCCACAAACAAGTGTACCACAATTAACCGGACGCACTACACTACGCACTCGAAGAATAGTTGATCCTGCTACCGAGACAAACCCACCATTAGTACTTATAAACCTACCCGCTCCAGAAACCGCAGCTCCACTTGTTGACAACAGCACTCCGCCCGAATCTACTCCAGAACCAGTACAATTAACTCCTGCAATAATGGATCAAAGATTAAATTCAAAAATTGGCGGACTTGAGATAATTACAAAAGGATTATTTAAGAATATGTTTAATGAAGAAGCAGCTAATGTTAACATGTTAAATATTGTTAACTCCGAAACAGGAAATGGACGCGAGCAAACAATGGTTGCTGAATCGACAGACGCTGAATCACAAGTAGAATCAATATTAACTATTTATTCTAATGGCCAAGCAGACCTAAAAATTACCGGGCGTCAAGGAGACGAAGAAAGATATATATACGCTACTAACGATCCGGTGCCCTCATTAAGTGAACCTGTAGTATATGGTAAGCCAATGGAAGAAATTGACAGAATCATTGGGTTAAAAGAAAATTTCTTAAACGAAATTAACGGATGCATATCCCCATTTAAGGCAACTCCAATAGACGAAGAATGTAAAGAGAACAATGGCGAAGGAGAAGAGTATACTGAAGAAGAATTGTATGAAATTTATGGAACCCTAATTGAACCTTTGAAAGAACACACTAAAAAAGCAGTTGCTACGGGTGCAAAAGGACGACAAATTGCCCACTTTGGTTCGCCCAGTATCAACAAACGTAGTTTATATATAACTGGTCTATATACCGATAACACATCCTTCGGCACAAACATATACTACAAAGGTCATTATAAGTTTGAGCTTCATATTGATTTAAGATTATTTAATTCCAACAAACCCGCGTACGAAATAAATAATTTGACTTTAGAACAATTAAGAGAAGTGTTAGCAGGAGAACCAAAACATGATCTCGAAGCATTCCAATCAGAAATAGATAATATAAATACTGATACACAAAAGCCAACTGGAACTGCAGAAGAAAAAGTTACTCAAGCAATTACAAGAGTTAAAGCTAATGGTTTTTGTACTCAATTAGGTGTTTGTGATGGAAGTGGTGCAAACGTTGAGTTAATCCAAACGAACGGCGCAGAATTCTTCATGGTTTATGGTTCTCCAACAGCAAACGTTAGTGGAACGACTGGTGAAAAAGTAGGCAAAGCATCTTTCGCAGGTGACAAAAGTAAAATTACAAACCTACTTTATTTACAATATGAACCTGAATTTGACAAGGTCGCAAAAAAACTTTCAAAAGGATTTAATACACGCGCATGGGTGCAAGAAAACAAATTAAGGATTAGTATTGAACAAGATGACGCAGATGGAAGCAAAAAGATGCACGAATACAAATATTTAAGTTCAATGAATAGCTGGGAATTAACCTCTTTCAGAAAGACTGGCTCAAACTCGGCAATAATTGATCCAGTCCTTAACCCTGAAAGTAAATTAGTTTACAATTATAACGACGCCACACAAGAATTTGTTCGAGTGGGAACACGCGAATACGCTGATTCAATAAAACAACAACTACGCGACCAAGTGAATAATGAAGGAACAGCAAGCTTCTTATTAGCAGTTCCTACTAATAACACAAGAAATAATAGATCTAGCGGTGGCCTTGGCGGGGGATTTTTAGGCGGAAACTCTATGAGCAATATTTTGATTTCAGGTACAGCAGGAATGCTAGGACAAAGTGCACTTGGCGGAAGCCTATGGGCAGGAGTAGCTACTCTTTTAACCGCACAAGACACAGAAATTAATAGACCATATGTGTTCGCAGTACCCTTAGTTACAATAACTGACGCAGTATTAACTGCAGAAGGCGGAATCACTATGACAAAAGGCGAACCAACATATGATTTTGATGAGTATTATGGTTCATTATCATCAGGCGCAACTAGCCCAACTGCAAACACAGGCAGTCAAGCTAATAGTCCTTATACTTCACAAGGATATAATTACAATCCACAAGCATTATCTGCTACAATGAATCTAGCAAAAGTTCATGAATTAACTTTCACTAGTGGTGGCCTTGACAACGATTCTGCTTACCAACCATTTGTTGGAATGCTAACGGTTACTGGAAAAGAAAATGTTTACAATACAGCATATGATTATGACACAATAAAAAATAGTGCAACTACCAGAGGAGATTTTGATTCGGACGGAGGCAATTGGTTCCAAGACTTTTTTGGAGGAGGAACTACTACGGACATCGCAGATATGACTGATGCAGATTTAACAATAAAAGAGGTTCGACCATATGAAAAGAAATTCCATTTATTATTCAATTCTTACGAGTACGTTGATTGTGGACCAAACACTTATCCTTGTGCTCCCGGAGCAATTAGTAATTGTCAAGTAGGAAGTAAAACAGGTTCAACAGGAAGCGACGCAAAACCAAAGATGCTACTTGATTGGGACTTTAGCGATGTTGCAACAAATACTTGTGATGAAAGTAATCCAGATTACGTTTACTGTGATTCTACTCAATTAACTATTAGCACTATAAAGAAAATATCCGAGTTAAAGACATTCTTCCAAAGTCATTCTCTTGATCAATGTCCACAAGCAATTGATATTCTTGGAACACGAACACAAGAATTAAACGGAAACGAGATTGATGTTGCAATTACGCGGGTTCAAATGCAAGAAAGCACAGACGGAGCAACAATCGAAACAATCATTAAAACAAATAACAACCAAGAAATGGATGCTACAATTACAATAAATGTATCCCAAGATGGTTTGCAAAAAGCTAGTTGTTCTAGCACACAAACATTTACTAGCGAAAAATTATTCTCTTGCGAAGTACTATCAAGCGAAACAGGACAAGGAACATTTGACGTTGTTGCTACTATGAGTGTTGAATTATGTGATGGGTGTGAAAATCGCGACACTACTAATGATTCTATCACAAGTACTTTGATCTTGGGACAAGCTGGTGCACAAGAATGCCAAACATATAATACTCACAGAGAATACTTCACAAAAGTAATGGCTGCAAATAACATTAATGAAGCAGATCAAGCAGATGTATTAGCTAATGTTAATTTCACAGTTAACCTATTAAGAGATGGATTTAGTAACGATTTCAAAGACGATTTCGATGGTTATATGATGCAGTTAGCAACTGGAACTCCAGAATACACACAAGAACTACGCGAATTATTCTTAAGTGATAAATTTAATGTTGAATGGAGCAACGAACCAGGTGCTTGGATGCCAGGAAAATACAATGCACGAATCATTGTAGAATTTGCAGAAGACAATTGGTCTTGGTATGACACAAACGATGTTGAAAGTGTTACTTTGTACTTAGAATACTTTGGAGAACCATATCCAAATAATCCAATTTACAACGTTGCTTTCAATGGAAGCGTTGGATTAAACAGTGATAATGGACGACTTGGTTACGGAGTTAATTACATACAAAAAACAGAAGAAGCAATGCTTATTAGCACCCAAGGAACAACAAATGTTTATGCAACGCCTAATCCGTTAAACAACGCTTTGACAGATGTAGAAACCAGTGTGTTACGCGGAACAGGAGCGTTCTTCGCAGCTAACGGACCTACTAGAGGAGATGTTTTGATTGTACAAAGACAAGGAAACACTATTGAATTTGTAATGAATCCAACTATTGCAGTTCCTATTATTATGGATGTAGAAAGAAGTACTGCTACTGACGCTTATGCATATTACTCGGCAGAAATTGATGGAGAACCACAAATGACCGGAAGTAGTTTTATGACTTGGAAAGGAATTGGACAAGGTTGTGTTGATTTTACTGGAGCAAGCATGACTAATTACGACGAAAGTCTTGATGAACGCGAAGAAAGCGGAGAAGGATACGGATTCTTTTGGCCAAATGCAGTTGCAAGCGGAAAAGTTTCTATGTACGGAGTATTCTTTGTACCACAAAAAAGCATTGCGAAACTTAGTGTTACAAAACAAAGCGAGACAGTTACTTTTGAAACAAATAATGACTCTGGATCAACAATCATAATTGGTTCTGGCCAAGGTGTTCAAACTTTGCGAGAAATCTTTGAAGGAATCGAGCAAGAAGAAATCTGTGTGAAAGGTGGAGAATACTTCTGGAACAACGGTACAGTTACAAGACAAATCGAAGACGCAATCCACTCACGAGAAAATACTTGTGCAGCTATACAATAACAAATTCACTCGTTAATTGTCGAATAATTAATTCAATTTTTAAATTACCTCTTGATTGACTCACATATGCAATACAATGTGATAAAAACTAAGTCATTTAATTTTTTATTCCAATCACTAGACAATAATACAAAACAATGGATTTACAAAATAATTTCTCAACTTGAAATTAATCCCTTTGTCGGAAAACCATTAGGATTCAACTGGTTTAGGGAAAAGAAATTTGAAGGCAAAAGATTGTATTATTTAATTTATTCAAATCAAAATACTGTTTTACTAGTCGCATTTGGAAAAAAGAAGAATCAAACGCAAATAATTACACAAATATTAAGACATAAAGAACGATACAAAGCGTTAATTAAAAATTAATGTCTAGCAGGCATAACGCGCCCTTCTTCAGCATCACGCAAAGAAGCATCTAATTGAAGTATAATATCGTCAGCTAGTTCTGCCTTTTTTTTAAGTCGAATATACTCTTCTTTTTGAATAGTAACTGTTTGAGTCATAGTCATATTCCACATTACAAAAATAAAAAGCTATCGTTTTTCTCATCAATTGCCGAAATTAGTTAATTAACTTTCCAAACTCTTTTTCATCGTTAAAAAGGTTTAAATATCTCAAAAAACATTTATTTACAGCTTAATTAGATAACCGGTGAATTCAAAATGGGACTAAAGAATTTGTATTATGCAATGGAAGATAAATGGTATAAGTTCTGGGACAAAATCGATTCTAAGATACCCGTGTATGGTATTATCGATAGAGTAGATTCAGTTATACCTAGTCTAATGTTATTCCTATTAATCATCGTATTTGTGATACTGTTTTTTGGGGCGACATTCTATTTTTCTCAAACAGACTATACTGCAACCTTTAATATTTATAGTGCGACTGGAACAAGCATAAATGATTCGCGAATTGGAATTACTCTGCTTGGTGAAGATGGCAGTACAATAAACACGCTTAATAAATTTACTAATAGTAGCGGAGTACTTGTTCTTGACGGGCTAATGCAAGGACAACAAGTCCAACTTGATATTGATTTGAGTAAAGGAACTTTTAGCGGAACGTTTAATGTTACAGGCGACATCGAAGAAGACGTTGTGCTACGCGAAAGTATTTCGCTAGAACCTATTAAACGAAACATTTATTTGAAAAATGAGCACGGATTAAATGTAACCGACCCGGTTGCCATAAATTTTTCTTGTCAGAATTCTAGTGTAATTCCAAATCCAAGTAACACAACAGTTAACGGTTCAATAACTATTACCGAACCATTAAATTGTATACGATTAATTGCAGGAATTAATTCGAACGAATACCAAAACAAAACTTATGAGATCACAACTAGTTCATTTGATATTATTCTTGAAAGATACGAACCCGCAAGCAGTACAATAAAAGTTAGGATGAAATACAATAACTTGCCCGCAAACGGAAGTTTTAATGTTAATTTGAGTGGGCGACAAGACTACTCAGTTATCACAAATAATTCAGAAGCAGTTTTTGAAGTACTCCCTGGAACTTATTTCTTATCAGTTTCAAGTAATTCGGCGGCGTACGGAACAATAAGCAAAACAATTACGGTTGACGGAGACGCTGTAGAAGATGTTGAACTAACCAAGAACGTTGTTGGAAGAATTGGAGTTATTGTTCGCGACGAAACTACGAACGCTTTGCTTGAGGGCGCAATTGTTACTCTAAAGAATGCTAGCGAACGCGGAATCGCAACTAGTAATACGGGTGCAAACGGAGAAGTAGTATTTGCGATTGTTGATAGTGGAAAATACTTTGTTAATGCTAAACTTCCGGGCGATTTAGATAGTGGTTATTTTTCAAAAACAATTGAATTAGATTCAGTTACTAGCGACATGAACATAGTCCTTGAACTTGAAAGAATTACTATTACAAACGCAGGAAAAGTTGTTGTAAGCGTTACGGATCAAGACGGAGAAGCTGTTGCAAATGCAAAAGTAATGTTGAAGTATGACGGACGTGATACTTTAGTAGAGTTAAATGACTCAAGGAACTATGGAACAACTGATATCAACGGGAGTGTTGTTTTACTCGCAGGACAAGTAACTGGAAAAGTTTATGCTTCTGCAATAAAATATCCTTTTAGCGGAGTATCAAACGCTAAAAATGTGTCTTTGCAAAACGAAACAACATTTGATGTAGAAATGTTTGTAGGAAATACAACAGTACAAATTAATGCTGAGAATGAAATTGGTGAAAAAGTTAATGGAGAAGCACGATTATTTGATGGAGACGGAAGCGACGCAAGCGATTTGATTTCAATTGAAAATGGCATAGGACAAATAACAATTAAAGCAGGGAAAACTGTTTACCTTGCAGTGACAAGTGACTTAGAAGAAAACTATTATTCTGAAGTTAGATTTTTGTGGCCAGAAACAACGGAAAGTTTTGATGTAAAAATGTTGAGTGAGATTAATGAACCCGCTATTGCCATGGAAATCTACAATGAGGGCGGATCTTTGGTTAACTCATTACAACAAGGCAATGATTACTACGCTTTGTTTACAATTGATTCGGATCAGAGTTACAACGAAGTCATAACTCATTTTAGAACAGGAACAGAAGAGTTAATGGAAAATGATTATTTAGAAATTGATAGCGTTGAAGGCGCAGGGATCAACAGCGAAATACGTGGACAAAGTTATTCTCCTACACGCGGATATGCATTTGATTCAGAAAATTTAACAGGTAGCTTGGCTAAATGGGTTACATTAAAATGGAATAATTTTGGAATCGGAAGAAGAAAAATACGAATTAACTTTCGCGTTAAAACAACAACTCCAACAAACGAAGCACTACGCTTTTTTTGGAGAGCGGCTTTTGAAGACAATAAAAAACCATCTAGCAATTCCGTTGAAGAATTATATGACGACACTTATTCTTCAGACCCTTATTTTGTAGGAGAAGAAGCTGTTTGTGACACGCCTTTTTGTACGGTTGCCAAATGGATGTATGACAATACTGAAGAGTTATATGTTGGTTCACCATACCAGTTAGAACAAGCAAAACAATATACTTACCATTTTCAAATCATAAATAATTCATTAATAAATTATGGTAGCGATGGCAAAGAAATTAACTTGAATTTAGAAATGCTTTCAGAAGACGGCATGGGTGCCAAAATTATTTCTTACCAAATTAGAGAACCTGGAAACGAAGTTAGCGGCGGGAGCATAAGCGCGATAAGAAACTTGGATATTAGTTCTTTTGAAAGACGCACTGCGATTGATGTTACTCTGACACTTGAAGGAAACATAACAGGCACAAGTTATTTGAAATCAGAATTAAAGTCGGATGGAGAAATTGTTTTCTCCCAAGAAGAACCTTTTAGTGTTCCAAGCGCAGAAGAATTATTTGTAAGTCTTGACAAAACATTTATTCCTACTTTAATTAATACCGATATTGTTGTTGAAGTACGCGATAACGAAGGAGAACCATTAGTTGATAGTACGGTTCGTACAATGGTAAAAGAGCCCGGGTTTAGCGAATTCGAGTCTGATGTTGATTATACTAATAGACTAGGAAAAGCAACTATTGGAACTGGCGCACATTTTCCAGGAACCAAAGTTATTATCGAAGTTAGCAAAGCAGGTTATGCAAAAAAGAGATTGAGCTTAACTGTTTCGGATAACATCCTTGCATTTAATCCAAGCACGGTTAATATACAATTAAATACTATTTCAAAAAGAGAAGAAACAACAAGCATTGCTGTTGCAAATGCAACTGGAAAAGAACTTGAGATTATTTCAATTAACCTTGATTCTGAAATGGGAGACACAGTTAATGAAGGGGCTTTGCGATCGTACTTGAATACTTTTATTGGAGAAAAAATTGGTAGAGAAGGAACAAGTACACTCGATTTGATGCGCGTTCGTGTTGCAAATAGTTTAACCCCTGAAACTTATATCGAACCAATTAGTGAAACTGGAAGAATCATAATGTCTTTTGGAGTAGAAGATAGTAGCATTGTATTTGACAACGCGTTACCATTTAACATAAATATTACGTCAAGTGCGAGTACAGAAGCTACTTGCTTACTTGTTAGTAATGCTGTACAAACAAAAGCAACTCAAAGAGGCCAAGTACAATTTGTTTTTGAACTATTAAATGCATGTGAGAGCGAAGAAGGAGTGGGCGTTGCAATCGAAGAACTAGTAGCTTATTCCACACAACCAGTTGATGGGATGGCAGAGTTGTCATTACAAAGTGTGTCTTCTTCAATGGGAGGAAGAACTGCTCTTGACGGAGGTAAACGAAAAGTTTATGATCGATTCAGGGCTGGAGAAAAATTAATGGGAACCGTTACTTTTGTTCCTAATACATCGTTGGTTGGAACAAGCGTTAACATTCCGGTTAAAATCGAAGGAACGTTTTTAGGAACAACAATTGTTACAAATCCATCTCAACTTGATTTTAGTGTTAATGTAATTAATCTCAAAGAATGCATGCAAATTAATTCATCTAGCGGGATTGTTGCTAACGACGAGATGAGCGAAGTAAGTATTGACGCAACAAATTGTTTAGACCAACAAATCGAAGTATTCCTTTGTAGAAACGACGCGGGGTGTAGTGGCGGAACCGAAGGCAAAATTAATTTGAACTTACGCCAATTTATGCTACAACAAAATTCACAAACTGTACAAGCAAGTTCGCCTACTTTACCTGGAACTTATGGAGTAAGTGTTTGGGCGAGAATTAGAAATATGGGTTCATATAATTATATTGGAGAAGTTCCTGTTTCATTTCGCGAAACTAGTGGAAAGTTCTTTTCGTTAAACAAATTCGAAGTAAATGTTGTTGGAGAAGAAAACGAAGATATTATACAATTAACAAATAATATGTTGTCACAAAACATTAAAGTAAAAGCAGATAATTGTATTTGGGGAGTAAAAGATCCTGAAACAAATTGGGCAACAGTAATGGGAGGCGCAATGATGGGTGCACAACTAGGAAGCATGATGGGTGGCGCACTCGAATCAGCGTTTGGAGATTTTGTCGGAAGTGCTCTTAGCTGGACCGGAGATAAAATCGGCGGCTGGTTTACTAACGACGATCCAGATGCATACGGCACACACGACACAATAATCTATCCAGATTCAACTAATCCATCTAGTAGTACATCAACAGACACGAGCGGGTTAGATACTGCATTAACAGATGCATCCGACAAAATCTTTACTATTGATGGTGCAACACACGATCCACTCGATGTTTATACTCTTCCAAATGGAGATATTACTTCATCACCAACTAAACCGCTCGGCGGAGAACTAATCGGTAACGTTACACCATATACTATGGGCGGGGGACAAGGAACAGGATATAACTGGAACATTTTAGGTACACGTGGTACATCTACAAGCATACCTGGCGTAAACGCTAACATTACACATCTTGTTAATACTACACCAAGTGCAGCACGAGGACTTTTAAATTGGAATACGCGTGGAACACCCCCATTAACTACTAGTACGTCTACAACTGCAAATCAAAGCACAAACGGAATTCTTCCAAAAGCTTCTATCGCATCTTTCTCTGCACCAGAACAAAAAGTTAGTTTTGGAGCAACACAAGGACTAACTTCGATTCTTGGAGCAATTGGTGGAGGACTAGCAGCTTACTTTTCACAAGACACGGATTGTAGTGACACAACACAAACTGTAAGTTACCAAGACTTTGTTGTTTTGTTACAAGGAACTACTCTTGGAGTAAGTGGAGCTGGAAATAATACTACTACATCACAACGAACGATTCCTAGCGATGCGGGTGAAATAAATTTTTCACTTGGCGGCATTGGAACTAACTGGGATTTTAGCAACGCAGATTATTCTAGCGTAGAACACGTAGGACTTAAATTTACAAACAATGGTTTGAACGAACCAAGAGCAAAATATGGCGTGCTAACTATTGGTGCAACAACACATAACCATGGAAACCAATTACTTGTACCAAATAATGTTACGCTCTCAAATACAACTACTCCGAACGCAAGCGATCACGACATCACATGCACACAAAATACTTTTGGAAGATACTGGATTGGAGATGACGCTAATTCAGGTAAATGTACTGGAATTAGTACCGGAACTTATTCACAAAAATATCATATCCGCGTACTTAGTGGAGAAGCAGAAGAACAAGAAGCATATATTCGTAGCGCACAAAGTTGTTACAACGGAGTATTAACGGGTAGCACTGGTGCAGACGCGGTCCCTCGAGTAAGTCTTGAATGGGATTGGGAAGATATTGATGCCGACACATGCGATTATGGTAATAGCGATTACGCTTATTGTGATGCAACACAATTCACAATCACTCTAGTGAAAAAAATGACTGCATTAAACGAATTTTTTAAAGTTAATTCAAATATTGCTTGCCCAGAAAACCCTGGAATACAACAAGCATTAGAACAAATGGATCAATTAAATTCTGTTACAGAATTAGTTGCAGACGGATTCATTGGAATAACTGAGATTAATGTGAGCATGATAGGTGACCAAGCAACTGCAAGCGTAATAATCCAAAACAATACGGGTGGGGCTACAACGTCGTATGTATCTGCTTTGTGGAGAGGATATGGTAGTCCAGTAAATGATTCGATACAACAAAGTTTCCCAGAAGGAGAATCTACTATTTACTTTACAGCAACATTACCCGAGTATGACGACCTTTATTTCTTTGTTGGAAAAGCTGATGGACCAAATGGAAACAAACGAGCAGTACAAAGAGCATTCCAACACGCACCTGAAAACACAAGTTGTTGGATTACACCAACTACTAGACCACAAGGCGGAATACCTAGCGTAATTTATTATTTAGCTGGCGAAGACCAAACTAATTGGACTAATAAGATTACTAACCCACAAGACCTACAAAGATATATGCGATTTAGAAGTTATTTGATGAGAGATGCGTATAGTGAAGATTTCCTAAACGATTTCAAACAACATTATTTGAATGAATTATTACAAATTGATGACGCTAGTGAACGCGAAATGCTAGAACATTTAAACACAAGTAATTTTAATATGGTAAAGAGATACTCAAATCAAGCTAATGTTGAAGCAGGTTTGTACGACGTTTATATGTACGTTGATTTTGGAGAAGACTTTACAATTGTAAATGACCGAAGCGATACTAGTGTTGAAGCTAGTTTGTTATTAATACGAAATCCGAGTAACACATATCCATTGTACAACTTACCATTCAATGGTACTGTTGGAGGTATTGATCGACAAGGATACGGAGTATCAATATTAAACGAAACAGACGGATTTGCACTTGGTTTAAATGACAACACAGTAATGGGTGACAGCATTAATAGTAATGGCGTATCTGAAGTTAGGGTTACTCGCGACGATAGTTTTGAAAGAGTAAATACTAATCCGGGTTCTCGTGGACAACTAGCATCCATTAGTGTTAATGGAACAACTGCAGACATTGTTTTTACTCCAAATTATGCTACTCCGGTGATTGTAAAACAAGACGCAGACGGAACAAATGCGACAATGGCTTACCACGTAGAACGCGATTTTGCTAATGTTCTAACTGGAGGAAATTTATCTTATTGGACGGGTGCTGCAAGAAGCAAAGACTTTTACGGTGCAAACGCAATTGAAATGTACCGTAACTCTCCAGATTACTTGCTTGAAACTGATAACTATGGTTTTGAATGGGAAGACATTACTAATAACGATACTTTGTATTTGAAAACTACTTTCTTTACACCAGTAACTGGTGCTTATGCAATTATTGGAGAAAGCGATACTAGTTTTTGGACACCAAATAATAATTTTACGCAGATTAATTCACTCGATGGAATTAGCGGAATGACAAATAACTCTAGCGGAAATCATTTCGAAACACTCGAAGACTTATTTTCGATGGTTGAAAACGGAGACGTTTGTGTTTCAAACGACGGTAGTACAATGAGCTTTTGGTGGAACCCGCACGTACTAGAAAACACGGCAGGATTACAAAACAGTTTAGCAGAAAAAGAACTAGAACTTGTTGGTTCGCAATAAATGAACTTAAAAATAATTAATTTTGAATGCCTATTTTATCTACGCGAACAGACCAATTGTTTCTTTCTTTTCGATTTAAAGTTACAAAAAACATTTCTCCGTTTGCACTCATTGCAGTAATTCTAAACTGCGAAACATCATTTCTAGAATCTGCCAAATGTCCTAATATGCCTTTCATAGTTGTAACAACAACTTTTCTTGATTCGATTGATTTACCCGAGGGACAACGCGTACTTTTCGAAATATTGAAGAGGCTACGCGCCACTTTTCGTGTTAAGTCAGGTTCTTTTTCAAAACACTGCCCGAGCCAATCGCAATGATCCAAAAATCCATCCGGTAAAGCCTTTCTATTCATAACTGATTGAATCAAAAAGTCTTTTTCTGCCGGCGTCATAAACATTAAACGCGAAAGTTTTTGAGCTAAACTTATTGCTTTCTGGTGTTTACTTCCATCCAAATGTCCAAGTACACGTTTAGTCAACGCAGGATTTCCTAAAACTAATTTCATGCCCCTCAATTTATTTGGAGTGGACGCACTAACTAATAAACTTGCAACTTTTTTAGACGCAGGACGTTTTGTAAGCATAAAAAAAATACGTTATTATCCATTATAATTCTTTGTTTTTTTCATTAATTTTTGATTGATAAGTTTTTTATATTGCTAAAGTATTAGTATGTCATGATAGAATTATTCTTACAAGGGTTATTCGTACTCGGGTTTTTTGGTGATTTAACCGGCGACCTAACAATTGTCTTAAAGATATTTACTTTGATGGCAATATTTGCTTATGTTACACAACACCTAGGAAAAGGACCTCTTGCAATATTAATAATAATTACGATGTCATGGTTTATTATCTTTGATTACTTTGCGTTATTTGGAGGAATATATGTTTTATATATCCTAATGGCCTTTGGTTTCACAGGAGTAATAATCGACTTCTTCTTTGTTAACCCTGGTTCAGGACAAGCAAACGAAGGCGGAGTCTCCAATGGAAATGATTTTATGCAAAGACAATCACAAATACAACGAATGAGGCGAGGAAGATGAATGAAAAAGGAAACCTATTGATATTAATCGTTCTTGGAATAATTGTGTCAGTTGTGATATTACCAATCGCAATGAAAGTGTTTTGGCCTATAGACATTATTGTTAGAATCATGTTAGTGTTTGTAATCATTCAAACCGTTCGCGGGTACTTGGGAAATAGTGTATTGACTTTGCTTGTTTGCGGAATATTGATTTATTTCTTGGTTATCAAATGGTGGTGGATTGCTGCAAGCAGTTGGATATTCTTAACACTATTAAGCTTTGGATTCTTCGGAGTAATTGTATGGGGAATTGGAACCACTATGAAGAAAGGATAAATTGTGATTAATCGGAAAGTTTACGGCGAGCATAAAAAGCGAGTCAGTTTTGATTAAACTTTGCCAAAGAGGAAAGTTTACGGCGAGCATAAAAAGCGAGTCAGTTTTGATTAAACTTTGCCAAAGAGGAAAGTTTACGGCGAGCATAAAAAGCGAGTCAGTTTTGATTAAACTTTGCCAAAGAGGAAAGTTTATTAGCGAGAAAAAACAATTATTTTAGTGATACAATGGCATTTGATTTCTTAGGAGCAATCGGAGGAAGCGATTTAGCATTAAGCTTTGCGTTAGTATTGTTAATCATTTACTTTATTTGGTTTTATAATTGGGGTAAAAAACAACTCGGAACAAAACTTGGTTTATTACTTGCAGTTGTGTTATTTTATTTAACATTCTACTTGTTTCCAGACCTAATCTGGGTACCAGTAATACTATTTTTACTAGCAACTTTTGGTAAAGAATTGCTTGAGATAGTACCGAAAAAATAGGTGAATTACATGGAAATACT
>Ga0233431_1004688_pt1 | contig 14279 bp, 18 predicted proteins | sample SI_118_April2016_FD_179867 | JGI IMG/M metagenome (GOLD analysis project Ga0233431, IMG submission 179867) | Seawater microbial communities from Saanich Inlet, British Columbia, Canada - SI_118_April2016_200_MG | ecosystem: Environmental > Aquatic > Marine > Inlet | place: Canada: British...
TAGCTGGAAAAAGTGCTACTGATATGAATGATAAAGTTGTCAAAGATATGCAGAAACGTGGCTTTTTATTTAAGACTGAAAAATATAATCATAGATATCCACACTGTACTCGTTGTAGAACTCCACTGGTTTTCAGATTAGTTCCTGAATGGTACATTTCTATGGATGATATCAGACAAAAATTAATCTTAGAAAACAAACAGATTAATTGGGTGCCTTCTCGCGGTCAAAAGTATGAAGAAAACTGGCTAAAGAACATGAGTGACTGGCTCATATCTAGAAAAAGATATTGGGGCCTTCCACTTCCTTTCTGGGAATGCGACTGTGGTCATGTTGAAGTTATTGGAAGCAAAGAAGAATTAAAGAAAAAAGCTGTTTCAGGTTATTCTCAACTTAAGGAACTACATAGACCGTGGGTTGATAAAGTTAAGATAAAATGTCCTGCATGTGGCAAGACAATAAATCGTGTCATAGATACTGGAGATGTTTGGCTAGATGCGGGAATGGTTCCATTCTTTACTCTGGATTGGAATAAAAACAAAAATAAATTCAATGAGTGGTATCCTGCAGACTTTGTAACTGAATGTGGTCCGGGACAATATCGCTGTTGGTTCTATGCGATGATCTTACATGGTGTTGCACTAACTGGAATTAAACCATTCAAAAACGTTCTAACAAACGAAATAGTAAAAGATGAAAAAGGTCGAGAGATGCACAAAAGTTGGGGAAACTCCATTTGGTTTGCAGAAGCTGCAGAAAAAGTCGGCTCAGATGTTATGCGTTGGCTTTATGTTATGAATGACATTGAAAGAGATATGTGGGTTGGATATTCATTACTTTCTGAAAAACAAAAAGTAATCAATGTTCTTTGGAACTTTGTAAACTACTTAGATCTTAACTTAAACGCTAAGCCAGCTAAGCCAACAAAACTTAACTCTAAAAGTAAATGGATACTTTCCAAATCAGAATCACTTAAACAAACTGTAACTGAAAGCCTTGAGAAGTTTGCACCAAATAATGCAGCAGGAGCAATTGAGAATTTCTTCTTAAACGATCTATCCAGAACATATGGTCAGATGATTCGTGATGAAGTAGATAGCAAAGAAACGCTTTATGTAATGTATACCGTCACTCTTGATTTACTTAAGCTAATGGCCCCATTTATACCATTTACAACAGAAAAACTTTACCAAGATGTTTTCAAAAAATATGAAAAGAAAACTTCGATCCACTTATTTGATTGGCCAACAGTTAATACGAAACTTGTTGATCTAAAACTTGAAAGAGAATTTGAAATAGTAAGTAAAGCAATCTCTTTAATACTTGCAGCTAGAGAAAAAGCAAACCGCGGGGTTCGCTGGCCAGTTAAAGAAGTTACAGTTACCTATCGACAAAAGATAGTCAAGGATGCAATCTTAAAACACGTTGAGTTGATTAAGCAACTTACAAATGTTCTTAGCATATCAACTAAAACAAAACTCAAAGGACTAGAATACAATATTAAACTTAATTTTACAGTTGCAGGACCAAAGTTTGGGAACAATGTAACGAGAGTTGTTAGTTATCTTGTCCGAACTGGTGCAGATAGTATTGTAAAACACTTTAATGAAGAACCAAAATACAAGATCAAATTATCCCTGTCTGAGGTTGTGGAACTTGAGCGAAATGATATCATAATTGAAGAAAAGCTTCCAGAAGATATTGTTGGTGCAAAAGAAAAGAACTTCGGAGTATATCTAACATTAGAGGAAACTAAAGATATGCTAGCACAAGGCTTTATGCGAGAAGTTGCAAGAAAAGTTCAAGCACTAAGAAAGAAAGCTGGCTTAGAAAAAACAGACAAAATAAACTTACAAGTTGCCGCTCCAGTGGACATTGCACAAGATCTAAAGAACTTACAAAAAGAGCTGAAAGATAAAGTTGGAGCAAGCAAAATTGAGTTCAGCTCTCATATAACATCTAAACAAAATGATTCTTTTAACATCAGAGGAAAGAAAATCGAAGTTGGTTTAGAAAAGAATTAAGTAGTCTCCAAGTTAGATAATTCATTCATAAGGTAATCATTAAAAGACTTTTCTCTAAAAAATCGCTTCGTTTTTTGAATTTCGCCATTTTCATCAATAACTTCTACTTTTTTGATTAAATCTCCACCTGAAATCCTTACTCGCGTAGGAACTTCATCAGAAGATCTTCCAGGCACTAAAACTGATTCTTCTAACGCTCCATGCCGTTGGTAAATTTTTGGTCTTTCCCAGAGATTAGAATTGTCCATATTGTAGAACGATACGAAAGTATAAAACCATTTCCACACTATGGAAAATATAACAAAAACGTGTTCCCACTACGAAGTGCATTAAAAGCCTTTTTAAAGGTTAGCCTTTATAAATGACTGATTATTATGGATGCACCAAAAAAGAAATCAAAATTCAAGGGCCCTGACGGTAAAGTCTGGTCTACGACTCAAAACGTTGTTGTTTCTGCAAGTATTAACACGGACTTGCCACTAGAAAGATTAGCAACAAAACTTGACCGTGCAGAATACAACCCTGAGCAATTCCCTGGATTGATATTCAAGATAGATAACCCAACAGCAAGTTCTCTTCTGTTCAGTTCTGGAAAAATAATCTGTACAGGTACAAAATCTATAACTGAAGCTAAGAACGCACTGAAACGAATTGTAGAAGAACTACAAAAAGTTGGCATTGATGTTAAATCTGCAAAAGATATTGTAGTACAGAATATGGTTGCTTCAGGTTCTGTAGGTGGAAAGCTGAACTTAAATGAAATTGTGTTTAAGTTTGACAACACTGAATATGAACCCGAACAGTTCCCAGGTTTAGTTTACAAATTAACTGGACAACCAGTACTAGCAAACATTACTTTCCTGCTTTTTGGAACGGGAAAAATAGTTATTACTGGAGCAAAAAGCGAGCAACAAATAAAGGACTCAGTTCTTTTACTACGAAAACAACTTATTGCACAAGATGAACTTAATGAAGCAAACAGCCCACTACCTAAAAAATAGGTTGTTTCTTTCTTTTTATTTAGTTTCTTTTCAAACTTAGTTGTGATTATTTTTGCAGTTGCGCACTGCATAAACTTATCTTGTTTAAGTTAAAATCTAGCCAGATACTAGATCATAGAAATTCTTTAATTAGCTAAATCTAAATCACTCACATGTTAGAGAATGTTGAGCGCGATCTTACTGAGAAGTTTAGAACATTCATAGAAAGGTATTGTTATGATGACTTAATGAAAGCAGCCAAAGGTGGGCAACTTAGCCTAGCAGTTGACTTCTCAGACATTGCAAAATTTAACTTAGACATAGCTGAAGAACTGCTCAACAATCCACTTGAAGTTATTGAATATTTTGAAGCGGCAATCAAGGAATTTGACCTACCAAAAGCATTTGATGATGTCAACCCAAGAGTTCGCATAAAAAATCTTCCAAAAAGTCAGCAAGTAAGAATCAGAAATCTGCGAAGCAAACACTTAGGCAAGTTTATCTACATTGATGGTATCATCCGGCAGTCATCAGATGTCAGACCAAAAGTAACGCGCGCATACTTCAACTGTCCGGCATGTAATCAAACAATAATTGTTGAACAAACTACGCCAAAGTTCCAAGAACCAAGAAAGTGTCCTAACTGTGGTAAGACGGGAAGGTTCATTCTTCAAGACAAAAAATTAGTTGACTTACAAAGACTATTCTTAGAAGAATCTCCCGAAAGTTTATCTGGTGGGGAGCAAGCAAAGAAGATTGCAGTTTTTGTGTCTGAAGATCTTCTTGATCCAAAGCTAGAAAAGAAAAGAAACCCTGGAAATCGTATTATTGTCAATGGAGTTGTTAGAGAAATACAAGTAGCACTTCCAACTGGAGGCAAGTCAACAAAGTATGATCTTATTGTTGATGCAAACTATTTAGATACTGTTGAAGAAGAATATGAAGATATCAACATATCTAAAGAAGATGAAAAAGCAATCAAAGAACTATCTAAAGATTCTCAAATCTTTAAAAAAATGCAGGCATCAATAGCACCAACAATTATGGGTCATGATAAAATCAAACTTGCAATAATGTTACAATTATTTGGCGGAACAAAGAAAGTGCGAAAAGATGGAACTCGAATGCGAGGAGATATACACCTATTCTTAGTTGGAGATCCGGGAGCAGGTAAATCTGAACTACTTAACTACACAGTAAAGCTAGCTCCAAAAGCACGATATGTTTCTGGAAAAGGAACATCTGGAGCAGGACTTACTGCGGCAGTTGTCAAAGATGAATTTATGCGTGGCTGGGCACTTGAAGCCGGTGCGCTAGTACTTGCGAACCATGGACTCTGCTGTATTGACGAATTAGATAAAATGAGTCCCGAAGATCGAAGTTCCATGCACGAAGCAATGGAACAGCAAAAAGTCTCCATCTCTAAAGCAAACATCCAAGCAACACTTACTTCTGAAACTTCTATCCTCGCTGCTGCAAACCCGAAGTTTGGGCGGTTTGATCCCTACTCTCCAATCAGTCAACAGATTGATATTCCATCAACGCTCATTAGTAGATTTGATCTAATCTTTCCAATCAGAGATATACCTAATGTAGAAAAAGATACTAAGATCGCACGCCATATCCTTGAACTTCAAAGAGATATGGACTCTGCTAAACCTGAAATAGAACGAGACTTTTTACGAAAGTACATTGCATATGCAAAGAAAAACTGTAACCCTATTTTAACTAAAAAAGCACAAGATGAAATTGTTGAGTTTTACATTAATTTACGTGGAAGCACAGCAAGTGATGAAAGTGAGGTTAAAGCTATTGCAATATCTGCCAGACAACTCCAAGGTCTTATACGACTTGCTGAAGCATCTGCACGAATTAGATTAAGTAATCACGCAACTAAAGAAGATGCAAAAAGAGCAATCAAGTTGCTAAGTGACTGTATGACAGCAGTTGGAACAGATCCAGAGACTGGTAAATTCGACATCGACCGAATTACATCGGGAGTAACTGCATCTCAACGGTCTAGAATACATATTGTTAAAAGTGTAATTGACAAATTAGAAGCGAGACTTGGAAAAGTTATTCCAATCAAGGACATAATACAAGAATCCATAGCAGACGGTGTAGATGCTACAAAGGCTGATGAAGTTGTTAGAAACCTAATCAAAACAGGAGATCTTTACGAACCAAAGCACGGATTAGTCCAAAAGATATAATCAAAGGAGATAAAATGCTTACTAAACTAAAAGAAGGCGACTTTGTAAAATGTCGCGGAAAGGGTGGCGATATATATGGTACATATTTCAGTTGCTTAGGTGCTGGACAGAGTGTTATATATGCCCTTAATAAGTTTATAACTATTGATGATTTATCTGGAATTGACAAAAGTGTGTCCTTTAATACAACAGATTCAATGTTATTGCCTCATTATCCAGTAAAAGTATCTGCAACAGACATTGATATACTATGTGAACGATTAGCAAAGTTGGGCCGACTCGACCTATTAGAAAAAATGGGGATAACGTCAACTGAAGAAACAGTAACGGTAAAAGTAACAAACGTACCTGGATATGAATTACTAACCAGACAGGAGGAAAAATGAGCTTAATAGATAGATTAAACTTAACTCAAGAAGAACCAAGTAGCACACTAACAATTACGGAGGGACTTCCTAATTTACTTCTTGCAACTCAATCTGAAAAACTAGCTGAGGGGAATTACGCAATCATACACAATGGAAACCCAAAAACTTCTGGTGGTGAAATAACTGAACTAATAATTGGTCAAGTAAGTTTAGAAAACAGTCAGTATAAACTTTCAGGAGTAGCGGAATCTGAAAAATTCATATATATAAACGAAACAGGAACACATACAGCGAGTGGAAATCCAGTAGATATTACTAATCTTGGTGAACTTGCTGTGCTTAAAATTGGAAGTGAACTTACTGAAATAGACAAAACTGCAGGGATACGGTTTACTCGCTTCTTAGAAAACCTATCTACAGAACAAATAAAACTGCTACAATTGGAGGACTTTAAATGGTAATCACATATAAAATCTTGCATAATTCAAAAGAAATAATAACTGGAGTAATAAAATGATTAAATTAGCAAAACCCGTACAAGGTGTGAAAAAGATTGCTGGCTTGAACGTCCGCAATTTAACTGGACTCATTGAAAGTAACACGCCTACTCGTCACGATATATTACTTATATTCAAGAAAGCTATGGGACGTAGTTCTGAAAACTTCGGGACGAATCGTGACCACTTTCCCGTAAACATAAAAGAAGTAGTTGTTGGTTCAATCATTGGTTCAAATGTTCTAAGAGATTCTGTTGAATATACGTTTGGAGGTTTAATCAAAGACGAAGAGCTAAATGAGCTAGGATTAATTATTGATCATGATGGGTGTGTGCTCGCAGAAATCAAACCAATCGAAACACATAAATTACAATTAAATCAATTTATGGCGATGTTAAACAGTACTGGAGTTGCAAATATGTTTAATAACTTGCCGTTAGACTATCTTTCCAGAATAAGTGTTAAACGAAAAGAAGTTATCTCCTTCCAACGAAAAGTAGGAGGTAGTACAAGTTCTTACGAACTTAATAAGTAAAAATAATGGCAATGCAAAGATCAATAGCACATAGAGTATGGATATCAGAGCTAGGCAGTGGACCATATGTCAAGCAAGAAGGTTTTAATCCAAACTATGTTGAAATCAAGGGGAAACAAATTTCTCGCGTTCAAATATTAGGAACTGTAGTTGGAAGGTTTACATCTGAAGATGGAAACTATGGTGCACTAACCCTCGATGATGGTTCAGACACAATCAGAGTAAAAGCATTTGGACCTGATGTTGCTAACATCAAAGACGCGGAAGTGGGCCAACTAATCCGCTTTGTAGGCAAAGTCAAAGAATATAATGATGAAAGATATCTCGCTCCAGACTTCGCTGCAAAAGTAGCTGATCCAAACTGGGTGACTGTATGGAAGCTTGAACTTGGAGATGCTCCAGAAGCAGTAAAAGCTACTACAGAACCAATGTCAGAAAACGCGCCAACTCAAACACAAGTGGAATCTGCTCCAGTAAAAGAAAAAGCAGCTACGGATAAATCTGAGCAAGTCTCAGCAGTCTCTTCTGATACTGATGAATCGAAGATTAGCGGTTCTGCTAAATCTGAAGACTTGCCAAACTTTACGGAAATAATCGCAAAGCTAGATTCAGGAGATGGTGCAGAAATAGACAAAGTTATTGCAGAAAGCAAGCTAGATGAATCAGAAGCAAAGCTACATATTATTGATCTCCTAAAACAAGGTGAAGTATACGAACCTCGCAAAGGTAAGTTGAAGGTATTATAGTGAAAATAGTGAAAGACGGTTCTTGGGAAGTTAGACATGTACCTTATTTCGGCAATGAGCAAGTATTACTAAAAGCAAATACTGTAAGTCAGTTTAATGAGGCCCCACAAGAAGGCAGTTTAGAAAATAGGTTTCTAAAGGATGTTTTGTACTCTGAATGGAAGTTCCAGTTTAGAAGTCGAGATTTCAAACAGAGAGTAATAACTGTATCTCAAGAAACTGGAAAGAAAGACCTACCTTTCTGGTACGTAACAAACTTCCGAATGAAGGTAAATGAAAAAAAAGGAATATCTTCAATTGAAGAGGTAATTGATACGTATGATTACTTACTTACTATGGGTGGTTTGGGAAACGTTGAAGAACATGGCGTCGACATTAACTTTAGTGTAGATTATCATCTCAATGCAGATAAAAGTGTGGTTCTTGAAAAACTGCAAAGAGTGCTCCAATTCAAAGAAAAAGGTATAAAATCTTCTTGGAGAAAGTGGGCGTTTTCAGCTGAATATAAAGATTACGAACTATTCGTTAGTCCATCTTCGGATGAAGACCATTCCCTACAAGTTAAGCTCAAAGCTGCAATCACCGCAAGTAATCACTACATAGATATTGCTACACTTCGCAAGATAGAATCAGCTTTCTTAACTGCTGAAGAACTAGCAAAATCGTAACTTGAGATTCTCTACTCGCTTCTTGGTAGCATAACATTTATCCTTAGCAGTTTCAGTTAGTCTCCAATCTTTTGCTTTCTTAGCATAATGAATATAATCTTTCAGAATAATAACTTCGCAACTTATGGGCATAACTGGTTCAGTTGAATAAAACTCATGTTTCTCGCCACGAACTCGCTTAAAACCTGCTGATGGAAATTTGTAAACATACAGTTTATGATTCATATCTATCGGCCAACCAATATTAATATGAACATAAGGTGGACGCTTACGTTTATCATTAAGGCCCGATAAAATAATTCCTTTAGCAGAAATAACTGCATAACCAATAGCTAAACCTCGACGATCTGTAGCATATACTGCTTGCAACTTCTCGTCAGGGTTATCACCAAAATCATTTAAACACTTTATAGGTTTGAGCTTACCTTTAATCTTATGCCTGCTACCATGATATAGATATTTTTGCTCGACCATTAATCAAGTTGCAAATATTACTGATAAACTTTCCTAACAGCACTTTAGAAAACCTCTTAAACGTTTTTTCTTAGTATTATTATGGCTTGGAAACACAAATATGAAGATATGCTAAAGAAAGCATACAAACTATTACCTGAAGTTAAAACATCAGATAGTCGTTTCGAGATTCCTAAAGTGCATGGCAGACTTCAAGGTAACAGAACAATCATCACAAACTTTGGTCAGATTGCAAGCCATCTGAGACGTGAAGATAGTCATTTCTTAAAATTCATGCTTAGAGAACTAGCAACAACAGGTGAACTAGTAAGCGGAACAGCTACTTTCAAGGGTAAGTTTGCTCCATCAATGCTAAACAAAAAAGTTGAGAAGTATGTCAAGGAGTTTATCTTCTGTGAAAAATGTAGAAAGCCAGATACTGAACTTATGATTGAAAACGGAACTACATTCAAGAGATGTGAAGCTTGCGGATCTAAAGCAACAGTTCGCTCTATTAAATAAATTATTTAAAGTGTGACTTATGTAGTACTTTTGGTGAACTAAATGCCTGAAGATAAAAGAGTAAGTAAAATTACTGAAGAATATGAAAGTATTGATGACGTTGTTGCTCGACTTAATGAATTCAAAAAGCTACTCGACGTAGAAAGTGTAACTTTCAAAGCTGATGAAGAAATCGCAGAAAACGATTTCGATGCACTAAAAAATGGAATGGCAGTTAAAACATACTTTCAAAGCAAGGAATATGGGGAAGCAAACTATTTGTGTAGCAAACAAGGTGAAAAAGATGAAAAACTTAACATTTGCATTTTCAGCGGCACTGAAACTAAGTATAAACTAATACTTGAAAAACAATAATTCCAAACGTTTTTATTCTTTATTTGCTTTTTAATTTACATGAGAAGATTACTTCCAATAATAATTATGCTAACTATCTTTCTAGTAAGTGGTTGCCTTAACGCTACAGATGACTCTGAACAAGCTAGCTCAACAGATCCACAAAAGAGATGCATTGAAGTTTGCAGAGACCAGATTGCTGCAGGTGTTGATCTACACTTAGGTCCTTGCTTATCTGAAAGTATGGATGTTGAATGGGATGTTGATGATTGGGCTTGCGATGTTGCTCACCAACCAAGAGAAATGGCAGACGATACTAGTTTGAACCAGTGTCAAGACTATCGAAAAGAGCTAGTTAAACACTTTGTCGAGGTTTCACCAAACTGCGAGTTCATCAGAAAACAGTAATCCACTACACAAATGTTTAAAAAATTAAAGCTAACCAGTTATAATGAGTGGAGTACGTTTCAACGGACTTAATCCCGAACAATTTTGGGGGATTTGCCAATTCTTAACTAGTATCCTTCATCTGAAGAAAGAATGAACTTACGTTCGTACTTATCAGACCCAGCTAAGACTGCTCAGTAAGCATTTTATACTTTTACATTAACTATTAGTTATGAAATTCTATTACAAAATCCATGAAAGTCATGCTGGTTACTTACTAGCAGCTTGCGATGCGTCAGTATGTGGCAAGAAACTAGAAACAAAAGAATTAGAATTTCATGTTAATCCGCGCTTCTACAAAGACAAAGAAGCCACGCCCGCACAGATGAAGAAACTCTTTGCAATATCTTCTTCTGCGAACATTGTTGGTAAGAACATTGTCCAGCTAGCTAAAGAACTAGGACTTATTAATGAAGAAAATACAATAAACATTGCTGGTGTTCCACATGCACAATTAGTTGTTGTAAAACTATGAAAATAAAAGAATTCTCTGGCTTATGTAGTTGTTATTTAATTGAAGGTAAAGAAAAAGTTCTAATTGACGCTGGAGCAGATATCAAAGATAAAGTTGATGTTGTAATCCTAACTCATGCACACTTTGATCACACTGTTTTCTTAGATAAAATAGTCAAAAGGAACAAATGTAAAGTATATGCAAGTGAAACAGATGCGCCAGATATTGAAAAGATAACGCCAAAAGTTGCTGCTGAAATGTCTCCCGTCCCAATTAAACCAGTTAAAGTTGATCGCAAGCTAAAAGCTAATGAATTAATTACATTCAAAGACTTCAAACTTAAAGTTATTGAAACACCTGGTCATACTAATGGTTCAATAAGTTTGTACAATGAAAAAACGCAGGAACTATTTTCGGGAGATACTTTGTTCTTTCATGGCGGTGTTGGACGAACAGACTTTCCAACTGGCTCAGACAGAGAACTACATGCATCTCTAAAAAAACTAAACAAACTCAAGATAAAAACACTCTATCCTGGACATAATTATTAGCAAAGATACAAATACTTTTAACTCATATTAAATACATAACACATGGTTGAATGTAGTCCGGAAGCATATGCAAAATACATTGATCCGGGAGAACCTATCGATCCGACTGGCAAGCCATCTATTGACCGCTATCGACCAAAAATAATACCGAAGGTTTCAGAACAAGATCGACCAACAGTAGACGACTTCTTAGAAATACTAACTTATCCACGGTTTACTGGTGTGCAAATACTTGCAGTTGTAGATGGTTTTGGCATAGCTAAAGTTGATAACTATACGATTATGATTGGTCCTGAAGATGTGGACTTTGAAGTTGGCGGAAAAGTTAACATTAAATTTTCTGCATGGGACGAACACAAAAAAACAGCATTATGTTATGTACCTGACGCAGGAAAATGGACACTAACTGGAAACATTACGAGTGCAACAAAACACAAGCTTACTCAACTAGATGAAATAATTTTTGAGATGATCCACACATACGATGCTCGCAAGCCAAACACACCTAAACCTCAAAAAAGATTCATATATGAACATGCACAAATTACTGGATTTGGACGAGATGGAAATCCGACCGTAGTTATAGCTGGGACGCCAATATTCATCAGCAATCGTACACGAGAAAACTCTGAAAAAGGTACACTTCTAGAAAAAATAGTAATAACTGGAACAAGACCCGACTTAGGTCGAAGTGGCTTAGCGTGGGCAAAAGCTAAAAATGAATAACGGGCCTACGAAGATTTCCGAACACAGAAACCAGCTGAAACGCTAGTTTCACGCGTGATTGAACTCCGGTCTGTCGGTCCGCAACCGACTATTCTATCCACTAGACTATAGGCCCACAGAAAAAGCTTAAAAACACGATTTATAACTCTTACCCATAGCCCCGTAGTGTAGTGGCCAATCATCTCCGGTTCTGGGCCGGGGGACTCAAGTTCGAAATGCTGCGGTTCAGCATACCAACCGTGATTCGACTAACGTCGAAGCATCGAAAGTCTTGGCGGGGCTATCTTATTCAAACATTAGTTTCTCTTGAGGAAACTTATATATTATACTAAACACATCTACTATATGCGAAAGATTGCTCTCCTTTTACTAATAATCTTAATCCCAATAGCAATCGGAACTGAATTTGAGCACCTGAAAGAAGGAAACTCACGATTAGATGAAGGGTGGAACATTACAATTGTACGAATATTTGAAGATCAAAGTGCACTAATTAATGTTTTCTCCGTAGAAGATCAATTAATTAGTAAACGTATTGCACTAAATGAAACACAAACTTTTGACGGGATCAACATAACAAACTCAGAAGTATTTCATGATATTAATCCAGAGGGCAGAATCATAACTATTGATACTCACATATTATGGAGGCATGAATGTGATATTGATGAAGACTGCGAGGATTCTAACAATTGTTCAATAAACTTATGTAATGGATATCCGAGAAAATGTGACTATGATGACTCAACCATCAACATTACAAACTGTATAAATGATGATGGATGTTGTCCAGGGAAATGCACATTAAAGACCGACTCTGATTGCTCAGCATACCCTTGTGGCAGTGATTATTCTTGCAATGATAATAATATATCAACAAATGACTCTTGTAATATCAACGATGTGTGTACATTTACGCCAATCACTTGGTGCCAAACAGGTGACCAAGTTTGCCCAAACAATTGTATAAATACACTAAAACTCCTAGATAATAGAGATCAAGACTGCTCAAAAAATAATGAATGTATATCACACAAGGATTGTGACGATAAAAACACATCAACCATCGGTGTCTGCTATGCTGAACCATCTACTGACCTAAAAAAATGTATATACTCACTGAATAACACAAAACCAGATAAAATAGATGATACATCAATAAAAGATTCCAATATTCAATACAATGATCCACCAAAAGCCACTCAAAAATACATTGAAGCAGTAGTGGAAAAAATGCCATTTATTAAAAACCCAATATTTGTTGGGACTATTGCAATTCTTGTTGTGGCTTACTTAGTAATTATATTCGTTAGATTCAAGCCAAAACCTGAGCATATATAATACACCCCGAAAAAGCTTAAAAAGAGCTAACTTTAGACAAAGCTGATAATCATGCCAATTGTAGGTCATCAAATTACAAAAATCATCGGTAAGCGAGGCGTACCGGAGAGAAATATAAAGATAAGTACAAATGTTGAAGTTAAAGATGTTGTTAAAAAAGAAATCTTAATAGCAGATGAAAAAAGATCTAGCTTAGATTTTGAGTTTGAATTCATCGTACAATATGGTGAAAAAGCTGGTGGAGTAAACATCATCGGTACTCTATTTTATACAGACAAAGAAGTGGAATTGGATAAACTAGCTAAACAATGGAAAAAAGACAAAAAAATTGATGCAGACATTATTGTAAGTATTCTAAATAGAGCAATGGAACTGGGATATATTGAATCCATTCCATTAGCTGAAAGATTGAGATTACCAATACCACTGAAGATCCCAAAATTTTCTAAAGAAAACGAGAATAAGAAGTAGTTTTTTAACTACTCCTTACCTTTTTATTTTATGTATAAATTCCTAAAAATACCTTTTGATGCAGGTAATCCTACTGGCACTAAAGGTACAGCCAATGCACCGGAAAAGATTCTTAAGCTCTTGAAACAAAAAGGCACTTCAGTTAAGGTCAACCAATCAAATGTTGAAGAAACTCAGAAAAACATTGAAGAATCAGCACTTAAGGCATTCAAAACAGGGAAAGTTTGTTCCATTGGTGGTGATCACTCTATTACATATGGATTAGTTAAAGCTGCATCTCAAGTTCACAAAGATCTAGCACTTATGTACTTTGATGCACATCTAGATTGCGAAGATAACTTTGTTCCGCCAAGTCATGAAGATGTTATCAAAGCAATTGTAACCAAAAAACTTGTACAACCAAAGAACATTGTCATAATTGGTGCTCGTAAATTCTGGAGTAAAGAAGTTAAATTCATTAAAAAACATAACATAGATGTAATTTATGCGCCAGTTAAACGAACGGAAATTGAAAAGTACATTAAGAACTTCTTCAAAAAACATAAGAAAGTATATGTTTCTGTTGATATAGATGTTTTTGATCCGTCGATTGCTCCTGACACGGGGTACGCAGAAAAAGGTGGCTTTACTGAAGAGGAGTTTCGCGGATTTACTGAAAACATGGACTTCAAGAGAATTATAGGTTCCGACTTGGTAGAAGTAGCGCAGTCTAGTGGAAAAGTACAAAAGACTACTACGCTGGCTTCGCGTGTAATCCAGTTTTTACTAGGTTAAAGTAACAACGAATTCGAAACCTATTTATAGTTTATGTTGTATAGTTTTGACAAGAGGGATTACAATGAGTACATTATGGTTAAAGAAACAAAAAGGACATAACATATTTTTACGGGAAAAACCGATTGAACTGCTACTGTGCCTAATGAACAGAAATCAAAAAGCTAAGTATCCAT
>Ga0233431_1004689_pt1 | contig 14279 bp, 10 predicted proteins | sample SI_118_April2016_FD_179867 | JGI IMG/M metagenome (GOLD analysis project Ga0233431, IMG submission 179867) | Seawater microbial communities from Saanich Inlet, British Columbia, Canada - SI_118_April2016_200_MG | ecosystem: Environmental > Aquatic > Marine > Inlet | place: Canada: British...
AACATTTTTTTTCTTATTTTCGCACAAAAATTTTTACAAAAATTGTCTAACTTATTTCTTTACAACCCCTTAGTTTGTTGTTTTTATTATCTGTTTTTTCATTTTGTTCACCATATTTAGATAACCTTATTATTCAAATTCCTTATCAATCTTATTTTGTATATAAAATTAAAATTGTCGTGTACTCAGATTTTCTACTAAAATCTAAAACTTGATGTTTCAAAAAAATCAGCAACATCCAACCATACCAATTAACGTTAAATCTTACACTAAACCATACCAATTAACTATAATTGAAAAGATTATATAAATAAAAAATAATTATTTTTTATTGTAACTATTTAAAATTATTAATATACTATTGAAAGTAATAGATTTATTTACAAATCTATCTTCAAACAAATTTAATAATATTAATAATCTTTATATATAAATAAAAAAAACACATGCAAGAACAAATAATAGAAACAAAAAATTGTAAACAATGTGGATCATCCTTTGATATTACAGAAAAGGACATAGAATTTTATGATAAAATATCTCCAATATTTGCTGATAAAAAATACAATATTCCAACACCAAAACTATGTCCAGAGTGCAGACAACAAAGAAGATTTTGCTTTTCTAATGAAAGAAACTTTTACAAAAATCAATCCTCAAAAAGTGAAAAAAATCTAATTTCTATCTATTCTCAAGACAAAAATATAAATGTTATGGAACAGGGTGAGTGGTGGAAAGGTGATTTTGACTGATTAGATTATTGAAAGGATGTAGATTTTAATAAAAATCTTTTAACACAATATTTAGAATTACACAAAAAAGTCCCAAAACAAAATTTAACAACAGTTAATTGTCACAATTCAGAATTTACCAATTATTTATATAATTCCAAAGATTGCTACCTCTCAGTATTATCTTCAAATGTAGAAAACGGTTTATATGTTACAGATTCTGATTCAATAAAAAACTCCATTGATATCTCTTGGTCAAATACAATAGAAAATTCGTATGAAATCTTTAATAGTGAACATTTATATAAATCATATTACTCAACATGATGTGAATCATCATCATATGTAGTTTTTTGTAAAGACTGTGTAAATTGTACCAATTGTGTATTTTGTTACTGACTTAGATGAAAAAAATACAATATATTAAATGAAGAATATTCCAAAGAAGAATATGAAAATAAACTAAAAGAATTAAATTTATTTACAAATGATAATATACTAGAATACAAAGAAATTTTTTATAATTTTCTTCTAAAAAAACCTCAAAAATATATGAACTCCACATCTTCACATAATTGTACCTGAGATTATATTCATTGATCAACTAACTGTAAAAATTCTTTTAATGTTGTTAATGTAGAAAATTGATCTTATCTATATGATTGCTGAAGAATAAAAAATATAACAGATTGTGAAAAAGTTTATGATTGAGAATGATTAATTCTTGATACAATAATATCAGATGCATCTTATAAAATATTATTCTCACACAATGTTTCAAGCTCAAATAATATTTATTATAGTTCAGATATATTTAATTCTAATAATTGTTTTTTGTGCACCTGACTCAAAAATAAAAAGTTTTGTATTTTTAATAGAGAATATTCTGAAGAAGAATATTATAATATGGTTGAACAAATTATAGAAAAAATGCAGGAAAACTGACAGTGGTGAGAATTTTTTCCTGCAAATTTGTCTCCATTTTGATATAATGAAACTGTAGCTGGAGAATATTTTCCCATTTCTAGTGACAGTTCATCTTTTAATAAAAAAGAATGAGAAACAGAAAATAATATTTTTGAGTTTGAATATAAATGATGAACTTTTAATTGGTCTACTTATGAAGCACCTTTTCCAAAAGTAGATAAAATAATTCCTGCAGACAAACTACCAGATAGTGTAGGAGATATTCCAGATGATGTATTGAATTGGGCAATAAAATGTGAAAAAACTTGAAAACCGTTTAAAATAACCTTGCAAGAGTTAGAATTTTATAGAAAACATAATCTACCGATACCAAAAAGACATCCAAACGAGAGGCATTTAGATAAAATGAAACTGAGAAATCCAAGGAAATTATTTGATAGAAAATGTGATAAGTGTTGAGTAGATATGAAAACTACTTATGCTCCGGATAGACCTAAAATAGTATATTGTGAAGAGTGTTATAATAAGGAGATTTATTAAAAAAATATGTGCTGTTTTCGGAAAATAGAAAAATCACATTTTGTGATATAAATACAAAATCCCTCCCTATAGCTACCTAGAGTACTCCCTTTAAAAAAGGGAGAAATCTTTGTTTTTCTGCGAAGCAGTTATTATAAAATATAAGAAACTTGAAATTATGCAAAGGGCTAAAGCCTTCTGTTGACATATGTAGGAATAATAGTTTTTTTCTTCAAAGCAGTTATCTTATTAAAACATAAAATTAAAAGCATATGAAAAAATATTCAATTCTAATAGAGTTAAAAAACTTTTTTAAAAAAATATTTAGTAGATTTCCATTAAGTTTAATATTAGCGATATTAATTTTTTTTGTTTCAATTTTATTGATAGGTATTTATTTTGATTTTTTTAATCTTTTACACGCATGGGGTATTAAAGATATCGAATATTTATTAATTTTTTTAATAACTATTATTTTTATATTCTTTTTTTCTGTTTGAATTCAACTTTTTACAGAATGATTAAAACTTGGTAAATTTAAAAGTAATATTTCACAAATATTCTCAATATTATTTTGAATATTTTTATATATTAATTTCTCAAAAATAATTACAAATCATACTGATTCTTATAATGAAATAATTTTTTTTGTTTTAAGTTTTATTTGAATAATACTTTTTATTTTTGTTTCACTATTCCTAAGAGATATATTTATATGAAATTGTGATCAAAAAAAATATTATAGTTTTTTTCATAAATTATGTGTATCTTTTGTATTAAGTTTATTTATATGATGATTATTATTTTTATTAGGTTGATTGGCTATGTGGACTGTAGAATTTCTTTTTGACATACATATTAAAAGAGATTGTTTATATTTGTATTGGTTTGCTTTTTCTATAGCACTTGTAACACCAATTATTTTTTTACACAAAATTCCAACACAAAAAGATATTATTGATAAACCTGTGAAAATAAATAAATCTTCTGAATCTTTGGTGAATTATATTCTTGTACCATTTGTGATATTTTATATCATTATTCTATATGCTTATAGTGGTAAGTTTTTATGAAGTTTTTCATATCTAAATTGACCAAAAGGTGCAATTACCTGGATTATTATTTTGTTTTCTATTTTGTGATATCTTGTTTATTTTGTTTCATATCCTTTGGAACAAAAAAATTCATTTATAAAAAAATTTAGAATATTTTTACCATATATTGTTTTACCTCAAACATTGGTTCTTTTTTATGCAATTTATTTAAGGATTTTTCAATATTGATTAACAATGAATAGATATTTCATTGTTATTTTTTGAATTTGGTTAGTTTTTGTTTCTTTTTATTATATTTTTAGTAGAGAAAAATTTATATGATTTTTACCAGTATCTTTACTATTATTTGTAGTAATTATTTCAATTTGACCTTGGAGTATTTATTCTTTACCTGTATCAAGTCAATTGAAAAGACTAGAAAATAATTTGATTAAAATTTGAGTTTTAAATGAAACAACAAAAGATATTTTAAAAGTAAAAAGTGAGGATGTTAGTAATGGAAAAATAGTATATGATATTAATTCTCAAATACACTATATTTGTAATTTTGATAATTGTGAATCGATTGCAGATCTTTTTGAAAAGAAATATAATTTTGAAAAAAGGTGAAGAAAATTTAATCAGCATCGGAAAATAAGAGATATTATTTTTGACTAAAATATTATTTTTGAAAAGATCTGTTTTGCTGAAAAATAAATAAGATTTTTTATAGATTTCTACCTATACAGGAATGAATGACAAGTAGAGATAATTTATAAATTGTCTCCCTCTCCTGAAAGAGGATGGTTAAAGAGGGGTTTTAATTATTTTATTTAAAAAAAATATTTTTATGAAAAATGTAAAATGTATATCCGCGTTGGTAGAACTAGGAGTATTAATGATTTTTAGTACCATGTTTGTTTTATCTTTTTGATGATATTCATCTGATGCTAGAAATGCAAAAAGAGTAAGCGATTTGAAAAACATAGAAAAAGCTATATCAATGAAGATGGTTAATGGTTCTACTATTTATCTTCCATATTAATATTGGGTTAAGGAATTATGAAAAAATGCGTATTATTTTTAATATAAAAAATTGTTTTTTATTCAAAACTTTATAAAATCTTATAAAATCTTAAAATTTTATAAAGTTTTAAAAAATGAAAATTTCAGAAAAATTAAAAATAATTCTAAAAATATTAGGATATTCTCAAGAAAAATTAGCTCATACAATTTGAGTAAGTTTTCCAACAATAAATAGCTGGATAAATGAAAAATCAATTCCTCATAAAAAAACAGCAAAAAAGATTGATGAATTATATCTAGAACTAACTGGTCAAAATATAATCCCAGATTCTGAAATTAAATCAAAAAAGAAATTAATAATACAAAAATCAAAAATTAATGCTTTGGATTTTATTTTGAGTAGAAAAGATATATACGATCAATTTTTGTTATCACTAACATATAATACAAATAATATCGAATGAAGTACACTAACAGAAAATGAAACTGCTTTAATTTTGTTTCAAAACAAAACTATCAAAAACAAAACATTAATAGAACAATTAGAAGCAAAAAATCATCAATCAGCTCTGATTTTTTTGTTTAATTATCTTAAAAAAAATGAAAATAACCCTATTAATGAAGAATTAGTTTTAAAACTACATAGCATATTAATGAACTGAATTTTGGAAAATGCTTGAATATATCGCAACCATTCTGTTAGAATATTATGAACAAATATAATAACTGCCAATTTTTTAAAAATACCTATTTTAATAAAAGAACTATTTATAGAATTTTATAAAAATAATGACGATATTATAAAAAAATCTACTGTATTTCACAGTAATTTTGAAAAAATTCACCCATTTTCTGATTGAAATTGAAGAATATGAAGATTACTTATGAATGCTATTTTACTGAAAAATTCTATTTTTCCAGCATTAATAAAACAAGAAAAAAAACATATTTATTACAAAGTTTTAAGCCATGCACAAGAAAAAAAAGATTTCAGTTTACTTGAGAATTTTATATGCGATTCTATTTTTGATTCTTTTGAATTAATTAAGATTTAATTTTCAAATGAACGTTCAAATGAATATTCAAATGAACGTTCATTCTAAGGAATTATAAGAAAATAAATTATGATAATTTTTTGAATAATAGTTTCAATAGTATTATTTTCAATAATAGTTCTAGTTCATGAATTAGGGCATTTTATTAGTGCAAGATTTTTTTGAATAAAAGTAGAAGAATTTTGATTATGAATACCACCACGAGCTAAAAAATTATTCAAAGATAAAAAATGAACACTATTTACTTTAAATTGGTTACCAATATGATGATTTGTAAGATTAAAATGAGAAAATTCTAAAGAATTAAAAGATAAAAAAGCAAAAGATGCACTTATAAATATATCAAACTACAAACAATCAATAATCATATTATGATGAGTATTTATGAATTTTGTATTAGCAACTATAATATTTTCAATATTGTTTTTTGTTTGAGTGAAACCAGTATGAGTAAATACAAAAATAGAAACCAATTTAAATATAAAAATAATTCCAACATACGATCAAGCTATAAATAATTGATTTTTGGTAAAAAATCCTTGAATAATATTATCTCCAATAAAATGAAGTATTGCAAAAAAAGTATGAATAAAAAAATGAGATATATTATTATCGATTAATGAACAAAAAATAGATATTATAGAAAAAACAATAGATATTATTTCAAATAATGCATGAAAAGAGATTACATTTGAAATAATATCTATAAATGAAAAAAAAGAACTTAATTATAAAAAAATCAAAATAACTCCATCAAAAGATTGAAAAATATGATCTTATTTATCTGAAAATATCAATATTAATAAAGATTTTAAATATAAATATTCTTTTATAAGTTCTATAAAGTATGGTATATTAGAAACATATAATCAATCTATTTTAACACTTAAATGATTAACTATATTATTTAGAAAAATCTTTATTCCAAAAACTCAAAATGAAAGACAAGAAGCTATATCACAAGTAAGTGGTCCAATATGAATAGTTGATTTTATTACAAATTCTATCAAATGATGATTTGTATTTTTACTCATAATATGAGCTATTATTTCGATAAACCTATGAGTTTTTAACTTATTACCAATACCAGCACTAGATTGATGAAGATTTGTTTTTATTGTTATAAACTGAGTACTAAAATGAATTTTTTGAAAAAAAGTAATAAAAGAAAATATAGAATGATTGATACACTTATGATTTTTTATGGTATTAATTGCATTAAGCTTTGTTATAATGTATAATGATATTATGAAAATATTTTAGGATTTATGTCTAGGAAAATTGAAAATTTTAATTGGGACCGGTCCCTTAAAAAATTAATTTTACTATAAAATAATTTATAATTGTACTAAATAAGTACAGGGACCGGTCCCAATTTAAAAATATTATTTCTACAGCAAGTCTAATAATAATAAATATGAGTATATTAGAATATCAAAGTATAGATACAGAATTTGATAGAATATCAAATTCTGACAAAAATGAGCCAGAAGCAATCGAAAAAATAAAATTAACAATAAAAACAATAATAAACGATAAAACTTTATCTAATGATTTTAAAGCTACATTCATATGATATGTAAAAAAACTAGTTATATCAAAAAATAAAAATCCTCGTGAAGTATGGAAATTAATACATAATTCTAAAAAATTTAAAGAAGTAGTTAAAAAATATGGAATTGTACAAGTATATCGTCTTAAAAATTTAAAAAAAAGATCTAATTGATTTTATGGTAAATTATGAAAATCTCATGAAGAACAAGATAAGGATATTCTAAAAAATGATTCCTACTGGGAATTTTATAATCTAAGAAATCTTTTAGTTTTGGCTGATTGAGTTAAAAAAAATTGAAAAGAAAAAAATGAAAGATTATGATGATGATTTTCTGCTAGTTGATCTTTTTGAAGTATATATTTATGATATTTATTAAAAAAAGAAAAAGAAATTAATTCTTGAGATCTAAATCAGAGTTTTCCTCTAGATATAATGATATGATCGAGTTCATGATGATTGTATCCTGTATGGTATAGTTTATGGAGAGAAGCAGCAAAAATAAATCCAGAAAAAGTAAAATTTAGTATAGAATGAATGATGGAATATTTTCCTAAAAATTTAGATTGAAAGAATTTACTTATAAATTGAGAATATATTATGAATTCATTTATAATATCTTCTCAAAAACTTATAAAGATAATAAATGAAACAAGAAAATCAGATCCTTTGCCAAATATAAAAAACATAACCTTTAATGATTTAAAAAGAAATATTTGAATTATTGCTAGCCGTAATAGAAAGGATTGAAGTTTTCAACAAATATTATTTAGTAACTGAGATAATGTACTAAAAGCTATAATGGCTAGTACTAATCCCAAATTTTTTTTACTTTGAAATTTATTAACTGATGTAAATTTTGCTAATAATAACTGGAATGATGGTTGGCATACAAATCCAAATCCATGGGAAAATCTGTGATTTTTTTCTCCATCAAAAATATTTCAAATAGTATGATGGCCTTGAATGGAAGAAAAAATTTCTCCCAATATTGAAGTAGAAAATTGTAATTATATTCCAAAAATGGTAGAAAAAAAATCATATACTCAGTGAGAGGATTTTGATATAGAAACAACATATTTAAGAGCTATAATATGATATTTTTGAAAAATCAATGTATCAAATACCATAAATATGATTAACTATTTAAGTGAATCAAATTTTTTATCAAAAGAACAAAAAAAATCAGCAATAAAAAAACTTATATCATACTTAAAAAGTGCTTTAAAACCATGAGAAATAAAAGAAAATACAAATGAGGCAGTATTTTGAAAAATATCTTTTGATACAACAACACAAGATTTATCGATTATTCAAGAAAATAAATATTTAAGTAAAAATGATAAAACTGAAATAATTAAAGCATATTTCAATCCATTTTTTGATTTTATTATTAAGTATAATTGAAAAGATTTTAATGAAAAATCTGAAGAATTAAAAAGAAAATTACCTATAAAAGATAGTTTATTAAAAGATAACTTATTATCTTTAACGCTATATTATTATTCAATTTCTAATTTTAATCAACTTTTTAAAGAAAATAAATCAAAACTCAAAAAATGGTTAATAAAAAATGATTTTGAAATACCTAATTCATTAAAACCCTATATTGATTTAACTCAATATAGTACTTATAAAAGATATATTTTATGATATAATATTCCAAGTAAATATATAACCAAAATATCATCTTTAAACGATATAAATTCAAAATTAAAAGATTTAAATCAAATAGTCCATTCTTACTGAATAATTAATCCAGAAGAGATTGATTATTCTTATTATGAAAAAAAAATTCATATTAGTGAAAAAGAATTATCTAAAAGTGAAAAAATATTATTTGAAGATAAATTAAATGTATTTAATCTGTCAATTGATGAAAGAATAAAACTTAACTTAAAGGCTATATTAAATAATAATGTGGTTATTTTTAAAGAAATTTGAAAAGAAAAATTAAAACAAATTATTGCATTATCTCCTGTTAAAATAATTAATAAATTACGGCAATATTGAGATGATGAACTAAGGGTAATTTTATCAGATATTGATATAATTTTAATGGTATTTAATGATAATGATTCTAATTCTTTATGAAATATCACAAAAGATTATTTTATGAAAATATCAGAGGAAATAATTTGAGAATATAAAAATAATGTAAAAAAACCTTTAAAACAAGTTATAAAAAAATATATAAATAAAAAAAGATTTTTTAGGGAAGAATTTAATATAAAAAAACAAATTGAAATAATTATAAAGCTGTTTTGAAGTGAGAAACATGAAATGTTAGAGTTAATAAAAAATATTTATTCTAAAACATATTCTCCAAAAATAAAAGAAACAATTTATGAATTTTTAAAATGAAAATTTATTACTGAAGAAATAGAGTATATGACAACAAATATAGATAATGAATTAATCAATAAAAAGTTCAGTTTAGATGATATAAATAATATACTATTAAAATCATGAGTCAAAATAATAGAAATAGTTTGAGAATTTAGTAATTACAATGATTTTTTTACAAAAAAAAGAGAACCTGGTAAAAATCTAGCTTTATCATTAATTTATAATAAAATAAAAAAAGAACCAATTTATATGTATATTAAGTGGGAAAAAATAGAAGAAGCTTTATATAATTATTTAAAAAATGATTCATCCAGCGAAATTTGTTCTATAGTAATTCTTCCAATATTGGAAGAATTAAAATCTAAAAAAGAAAAAAAACAATATTTAAATAATAGATTTGTTCCGAAATAAAATTTCTGCTAAGTTATTAGACTTGTTCGAAATTAATATTTTATTAAAAAATAAATATTTTTGTTAAATTTTTCTCAAAACTTTTTCCCTATACTACGGCATAAGTAAAAAATTTATTCAAAAATTTTACCTAAAAATCTTAGATTTTTTAATTCACAAATTTAATTTCGAACAAGTCTATTGTAAAAAAATAACTTAGAATTTTTCTAATCTTTTTTGTAATATTAATTGCATTAAGTTTTATTATCATGTATAATGATATTATGAAAATGATTTAAAGTATTTTAAGGTCTCGGAAAATAGAAAATTTTAATTGGGACCGGTCCCAATTTAAAAAATTTATTTTTCTGCTAAGCAGTTATTTTAATAATATTTATATAAGAAATGTTTACCTCCAATTCAAAAATTATAAAAAAATCAAAAGAATATGTAAATGAGTTATTAGTACCACTTGAAAATCATTATTATCATGAATATAGTCATGCATTAGAAGTAATGGACAGAGCAATGTATATTGGTAAAAAAGAATGATTAAGTGATGAGGATATTGAAATACTTGGTATATCATGATTATTCCATGATACTTGATTTATTATACAATATGAAAAAAATGAAATATTTTGAGCAAAAATAGCAAAAAATTTTTTAAAAAGTGTTTTATATCCAAATGATAAAATAAAAAAAATAGAAAAAATTATATTAGCTACAGATATAGATTATGAACCAAAAAATATTTATGAAAAAATTATCAAAGATGCAGATCTTGATAGTTTGTGAAGAGAAGATTTTTTTAACAAATCCGATAAATTAAAACTAGAAATAGAAACCATAAAAAATATCAAGATATTAGATCCTGATTGGCAACACTGATCAATAGTATTTTTAAAAAAACATAGATATTTTACAGAAACTCAAAAAAAAGAAAGAAAAGAAAAAAAAGAAAAAAATAGAAAAATATTAGAAAAAAATTTAAAAAATTCTACGAAGTAATTATGTTAAAAGTATCTAAAATACACGATTTATTTTAATATAAACATATAATATGAAAAAAAAAGGAGGTTTTTTCTTATTTTTATTTGCAATAATAAGTTATTTTTTTGTGGCAATTTTTACTACAAATGCAGATAATAATTATTATGATCTAAAAACAGATATTAGATTTTGTAACCCAAGTCAAAAACATTTAAGTTTACTGGAATTAATTCCCGAAAAAGAAAAAAATATCTGTATACAAATAAAAAATTTAAATCAAATACCAAAAAAAATACAAATGTATTTTGTTGATGGTTTTGTAGACAGATTTTCACCAAATTATATAGTATGTTGAAATAGAGAAGACAAAAAACAAACTTTTTCAAAGTTTGTTAAATTTGAAAACAACAATGGAAAAAAAGAATTTCTTATCGGTCCAGATGAAACCTTACAAATAAATGCTGTTGTAAAAGTTTCAAAAGATTATATATGACTTATGCGTGGTTGTCTTATTACAGAAAAATTAAATTTTTTTGTATTCCCAATTAAAATGATATCATATATAGTAATATTTGTTTTTTTTACTAGTATCATCTTAATATTTCTTATTAAAGAAATATATATTTATATTAAAAGTAAAAGATCTTCAAAAAAACTAAATACTAAAAAAATAAAATCAAAAAAGAAAAAAGGAAAATAATTTTAAAGTTTCGGAAAATTAAAAATATTTTTATAGATTCCTGCCTTCGCAGGAATGACAATTCTACGAAGCAGTTATTTTACAATATTTATATCAAAAAAGCTGAACAAATATATTAAAAAAAGCTGAACAAAAAATTTGAACAACAAATATATTTCTCGGCTTTTGCCTAATCAATACGACTCCAAGATTTTTTAAAAAAAAAGTAAAAAATTCACATAAAAAAACTTGCTTTTTTATTTTGAGTTAATACTATATGTTGTGTTATTTTATTCTCATAACCACAACATATAGTATGCCTATCTATAAGATAAAAAAGAGAAATTGAGAGATTATTACATTTGATAGAGTCAAAATTGAAGATGCAATTAAAAAAGCAATTGAGTCAGTATGATGAACTGATTTTGAAAAAATAAAAGATATAACAAGTGAAATTATAAAAGATATTGAAAAAAAATCACCAAACAAAATTCCCAATATAGAAGACATACAAAATACAGTTGAAAAAATATTAATAAAAAAATGACACGATGAAGTTGCAAAGGCATATATATTATATAGAAAACAAAGAACAAAATCTAGAGAAGATAAAAAAGTTGTTGTAGAAGTGTGAAACACAATGAAAGAATATTTAGATAATGTTGATTGGAGAATAAATGAAAATGCTAATATAGGTTATTCAATATGATGACTTATATTAAAAAATTCAGAAAAAATCGTTGCAAATTATTGGTTATCCCATATATATCCAGAAGAAGTTTGAAATGCACACAGAAACGGTGATTATCATATTCACGACTTGGGTATGTTTAACTGATATTGTGCTGGTTGGAGTTTGAGATTATTACTAGAAGAATGATTTAATTGAGTATCAAATAAAGTTGAATCTGCACCACCAAACAATTTACAATCAGCAGTAAATCAAATGGTAAATTTTCTTTGAACTGCACAAAATGAATGGGCTTGAGCACAAGCATTTTCATCATTTGATACATATTTGTCACCATTCGTACATAAATATAAAAAAGAATTATTAGAAGATTTAAAAGAATTAAAAGTAAAATTTGAAACAAAAAAAGAAAAAGAAGATTATATTTACAAAAAAGTACACAAATATGTGTACCAACAAATGCAAAATTTTATTTTTAGTTCAAATACACCTTCAAGATGGTGATGTCAACCAGTTTTTTCAAATATCACACTTGATTGGACATGTCCAGAAGATCTTAAAGATCAATCTTTAATGCTCTGATGAGCAAAAAAATGATTTTATAAGAAAAAATTTTGAGAATTGGATTGGGAAAGAACAATTATAAATAAAGTTTTGATAAATGTATATACAGATTGAGATTACAAGGGAAGAGTATTTACATTTCCAATACCGACATATAATATAACAGAAGACTTTGATTGGGATAGTGAAAATGTTAGACCGCTTTTTGAAATGACAGCAAAATATTGATTACCATATTTTCAAAATTTTTTATGAAGTCAGTTCAAAAAAGAAAAACAAAAAGATTGAACTTATAAAAAAGTAAGAAATTTAGATGCATATAAGCCATGAGCAGTAAGAAGCATGTGTTGTAGATTGCAACTTGATTTAACAGAACTTTTAAAAAGATGATGATGATTGTTTGGTTCAGCAGAAATGACTTGATCAATATGAGTTATAACAATTAATATGGCTAGAATCTGATACACTTTTAAAGGTGATAGGGAGTGAATGTTAAATCAAGTAAAATATTTAATGAATTTATCAAAAATAGCACTTGAATTAAAAAGAAAAGAAATAACAAAATGGCTTGAATCAAATTTTTATCCATATACTTACAGATATTTAAGAAGTTTTAGAAATCATTTTTCCACTATTTGAATAAATGGTATGAATGAAGCAATTATTAATTTTACGAATTGAAAAGAAAATATTGCAACAAAAAAATGAGAAAAAATTGCTATTGAGATATTAGATTTTATGAGAGATGTTTTAAAAGATTATCAAGAAGAAACTTGAAATTTATATAATCTTGAAGCAACTCCATCTGAATGAGCTACTTATAGATTTGCAAAAGAAGATCAAAAACAAATGCCAGATATTATTCAATCAGGTACAAAGGTAGCTCCTTATTATACAAACTCTTCACAACTTCCAGTTTGATTTACAGATGATCCTTTTGAAGCCTTAGAAAAGCAAAATAAATTACAGTGTAAATATACAGGTTGAACGGTTTTACATTTATATATGTGAGAAAGAATAAAAGATCCTGATGTTTGTAAGAATTTTATAAAAAAAGTAATGGAAAATTATCAATTGCCATATATAACAATAAGCCCTACTTTTTCCATATGTCCTAAGCATTGATATATAGTTTGAGAACATGATTATTGTCCTAAATGTGATGAGGATATATGATATACGTGAAAAAAATTTGATATGAAAACAAGAAAAAAATACACAGATAATGAAAAAAAGATGCAAGATCTAGAATAAAAATAAAGAGAAGAATCCCCTTATATAGACCCACACCTCAATCCCCTCCCTAGTAAGGAGGGGAAGTAAAAAAGAGGGAAGAAAAAAATTAATTTTTTCTATGAAGCAGTTATTTTATTTATTTTTAACCAAATAGTATTATGTCAGCATTTTTTATAAATAAAAAAGGAAAAAAAATTCAAAGAACTCAGTGTGAAATTTATACAAGAGTTATGTGATATCACAGACCGGTTACATTTTTTAATACTTGAAAAAAAGCAGAGTTTTATAGTAGAACTTATTTCACTTTTAATACTTCTCTTGTTTAAACCCCTCCCCAGCCCTCCCCTTTCAGGAGAGGGTTTAAAATAATTTAACAGATTTTTACTTTCGTAAGAATAATTAAATCCCCCCTCTCCTGGAAGGAGAGGGGGCTAGGGGGAGAGGTTCTGCGAAGCAGTTATTTTATAAATTGTCTTTATTAAAATAATTTTTAATAAAAAATTATGCAAATTTCTTGACTTACAAAATTTTCT
>Ga0233431_1004692_pt1 | contig 14276 bp, 20 predicted proteins | sample SI_118_April2016_FD_179867 | JGI IMG/M metagenome (GOLD analysis project Ga0233431, IMG submission 179867) | Seawater microbial communities from Saanich Inlet, British Columbia, Canada - SI_118_April2016_200_MG | ecosystem: Environmental > Aquatic > Marine > Inlet | place: Canada: British...
TAGTGATGCTCCGTATAGTAAACCAACTCCAACAAGTGCCATAACCGCACCTTTCATTTTATCATTCATTTTAATATCCTCCAACACATCTAAGAACTCTTAAGTAAAAATTTACTGAAACCCCTTTATAAATTTTATGAAATATACTTTCTAAGATATAGCTCAAACAACACCTAAAGACATAGCGATAAACATTCCAATACCTAATAACACCAATATAACGCCAGCAATTAAATGTAAATGTTTTAACTTACCTTGACGCCATTCTTCAGCTTTTTCAACCGTAGTAAAACCAAAATATACTGCTAAAGTAATAATTATCATTGGTAAAACGAATATAAAATTGTACAATAATAATAACATGAAAGCAAGGTTCCAAGTAGCAGTTTTTGATAACAGGCCTAAGATTACAATGTAAGGTCCAGAAGTACAAGGAAGTAAAAATAAACTTACTAAAAGTCCGATTAAAAAAGCTCCTGGAACAGATGTTACACCTTTAATCAACGATTTCATTTTTGGACGCCATGACATGGGCACTTCCATTTTGAACCATTTACCATACCATAAATAGTCTTTAAGATTAAACAAACCAATTAAGATTGCTAATGTAGCAACAATAAAATAAAATGTTTGGGTTACTCCAGAAGCGTTTATTGCTGAATATAATCCAATACCCATTAACAGGTAAGATATAAAAATTGATAACGTAAATGCAAATCCGGCAAATAAAGCTTTTCGTTTATTTTTAGTTGCTAAAACTGTAGTTAGTAATACAATTAATACTGCAAATGCACAAGGATTAATTGCATCAACAGCAGCAGCTGAAATTACTGCAGGGATAGTTATTTTTTTATTATCAAGAGCAGGATTTGAATCACCTTCAGATTTACCAAGGTAATCATGAGTACAAATTTGATCAACACATTCATTGATGTATGAATCCAACTCTTTTTTAATGGCAGCATTTTCTCCCACTAAAACTTTTCCATGAACAAAAATTACAGGTACACGTACACCGTTACTAACATCCAATCCATATTGATCGGCCAGTTCAAAAAAAGTGTCTGTATTCTCTTTAACATTTAGTTTATGTACTTGTAATTCTGAATATTTCTCTTGCATTTCCTCTAAGAAAACGTCCATGTTAGCACAATGTGGACAACCCGGAGAATGGAAAAAGTATAATTCAACTTCATGTTCAGCAAGAGCAAAAGAACTAAATAAAACCACAACCAATAATAAACACCATCTTTTATTCATTTTTTATCTTAGTTTATTAGTAAGCTTTTTTAATGTTTTGATTGTATAATCAATCTCTTCATTAGTATTAAACCTACTTAACGTAAATCTGAGAGTACTTTTTGCATCTTCATCAGTTAATCCAATAGCTTTCAAAACAGAACTAGGTTTAGTACTATGAGAAGAACATGCAGAACCACCAGAAGCACAAATCATTTTTTGGTTAAGATAATCTCCCATGATTTGATTGTCTATGCCAATAAAAGTAACACTAACATTATTACATAACCTGTTTTCTTCAGGACCGTTAAGTTTTACATTTTCAATTTCTTTAATTCCATTAATTAATTTATTGTTTAGTTCTGTAATTAATTTTAAATGTCTGCTACGTGAAGATAATTTCGCTGCTGCTGCTAACCCCACAATCCCAGGAATATTTTCTGTTCCCGGCCTTAAAGAAAACTCTTGTGAACCTCCAGTAAGTAAGGATTTTATTTCTGTACCTTTTCTGATATATAATGCTCCTACACCTTTTGGACCATGAATTTTGTGCCCTGATAAAGAGACAAAATCCAAATTAAATTTTTGTACATCTAATTCAGTTTTAGTAAAACTTTGTACAGCATCGGTATGAAACAAGATGTTGTTCTCTTGACAAATTTTTCCAATTTCTTTTAAATTTTGAATTGTACCAATTTCATTGTTTGCATGGATAATTGAAACTAGAATTGTGTTTTCAGTAAGAGATTGTTTTAATTGTTCTAAATCAATAAAACCTTCTGCATCAACATTAAGATATGTTATTTGGTAACCCCGTTCTTCTAATTCTTTACAGGTATTTAAAACAGCAGGATGTTCAATTTTTGTAGTAATGATGTGTTTGCCCTTTCCTTTTAGATAAGCAACAGCTCTTAAAGCAAGATTATCAGATTCCGTACCTCCAGAAGTAAAAATAATCTCTTCAGGCTTTGCGTTGATTAAACTTGCAATAATTCTTCGAGACTTATCTAATGCTTCTTTAGCTTTATTTCCGATACTATGCTGAGAAGAAGCATTTCCATAATATTTGTCAAAGAAAGGTAACATTAACTTGATAACTTTTGGATCTACTTGTGTAGTTGCTCCATTATCTAAATAAATGTCTTTAAATCTCATTTTTGTTTTAAAAAATTAAGAATATATAAGTGTTATTAAAAATAAAGAAAAAAATAAAGAAATTATTGATTATTTAAGTAGTCGTTAACAGGTTTTCCATTAATTGATAAACCGTCATAATTCATTTCTGGTGCTTGATTTGTTTGATAGACTATTTGTTTTGCTACAGGAGCTTGTAAATTAGCTGCGTCTGCTTCTTTAGTTTCATTACATACTACGCCACCAACCAATAAGGCTCCTAAACCAGCTGCCAATACTACAAGGCCTTTATTAGACCCATCTTTTCGTTGTTCTTCATCCTTTGGGTTATAATCCATTCTCATTTTATTTATGCCTCCGTGCATTTAGAACATCTATCCTCTAAAACATATATTGTATTTATCATATATAAAGGTTCTGAATTAATATTCGCTAAATACCGATTAAATTGAAAATATTAAGGAATCCTCATATTTTGGTGAGACCGGTCCAGATTTACGATATTGTGATATTTGTGTATCCCCGTTACGTTCCATCTGAGCAAGTAATCGTTTATGAAATACAGGATAAGTACAATTATTTCCTCCATTATTCCATACTTGTACAAAGGCGTTGGTGAAAGCACTACCTTCCATTCCACCGTCAGAAGTATAACCATCACGACAACCACTCATATGAATTAATTCTGCGACCATTTCATCTATAACTTCGATTGAATTATCGGGTGTTCCGATTAAATATTCTGGAAGAGGAGATTTAAAAACGGTACCTGAATTACAACTGTCGCTGAGAGTAAATATCCTTACACCTTCAGCAAAACGGTTCCAACATTGTGATAGTTCATCATCAACAATTTGTCGATCATAAACAACTAAAGTTTCATCTTTTCCATCTGATTCATCACCATTAAGATCTGGTTCTTGTCCACCATGTCCTGAATAGAAAAGTGTGAAAATGTCTCCATCTTCCATTCTTTTAGCATAACCATCTAATAAAGATAAAATTATTTCAGAAGTTGCTTCTTTTGTTTTTAATTGATGAATGTTATATCCTCCTACTTCACGTAAGAGATTAGCGATATTATCTGTATCTAGTTCACAACTCCAACAACCAGATTCTCCATTCCAACCGTCGTAAGCGTTTGGATCAACTGAATTTAAACCTATTAATAATGCTTCTGCCTTCACCATTGTTAATTTCCTCCATAGAACATCTATATAATTACAAAAAACTAAATTAATATTTAAATATTTCCTAAATTATCAACAAACAGATTTAAATATCATAAAAAAATGTTAATTTCATGGCTCCGAGATACCAAATTTTTTTCGTACCCCATACCAATGAAAGAAAAAAACTTTCTAAATTGAGAAAAAAATTATGTAAAAAGTGTAAAAGTAATAAAGCATTACAATATCCGGTACATATGTCATTTATCAGCGGCACTAAAATTAAAGATTATAACAAATTTGAAGAGAATCTTAAGACATTTTGTTCAAATGAAAAAAAACTAATTCTAAAAACAAGTAAATATACTAAAATAGTTAAAGAAAGAGGATGGTCAGGTATAGAAATTGAACTAAATAAAGAATTATATTCATTTAGAAAAAAATTAAGGGCATTGGTAGGAAAGCATGAATTAGAGAGAAGAGCAATGCGTTTCATACCCCATATTACTTTAGTATTTCCCGCAGATGTTTCAGGATTAAAAAAGATAAAGAATCCAGTTGGAGATCTTCTGATGGATAGATTAACAATTGCAAAAAAAGAAAAATCTGGAACACCTTACAAAATTTGTAAACATATTAAGATTGATTAATTTTATCGATAATATAAAATAATTCGTTATCATACTCTAACAATTGAAATTTGTATCCTAAACGTTTACACATCAATTCTATCCAACCTCTTCTAGGATAATTCATCTTCTTACCACTCATTGTTTTAGTAGCAAAACTAACAACAACATACTTTACTGGTAAACCAGAGATAACTTCTTCACTAGTTTTATGACCTTTCCCTCGATCTAAAACGTCAGTCATCTTAAACAGAAAACAAACATCAGCAGTTTTTAGCTTTGTATACTGTAAGGCATCAAGAACTTTTGCTTCACCTTTAAAATTTTCATTCTCTTTTTTTAATATTTGAAAATAACTATTAATAACACTTATCTCTTCCTTGCTGATATCATAAGCATGGTAAGTAACATTTTTATTTTTAATAAAATGTAAAGAGAACGGATTAATACCGCAACCTAAATCAATTATCTTTTTAGGGTTCTTAGTTAATTTTAATATTTTTTGATAAAGTTGAGCGTAGATAGTTAATCTTTCTTTAGTTGAAGAATGTGTTTCTAAAATTTTTATAATTGTTTCTTCTCTGTTCTTTGCTTTTAATAATTCTTTAATTAACTCTTGTCGTTTCTTTTTACCTTCATCAACACGAAACAGACCATAAACTCTTCTTAGATCTGCACGTACAGATTTTATTATTTGTTTATATAATGCAGATTTTTTATTAAATTTTTTTGAAAGTTGTTCTTCTACCTTTTGTTCTTTACGAAAATGTTTTAAAAGGTATTGTTTAACAAAATCGTCACTAATTTCTTGAAGTTCTTTTTTCTGTTTAATATCTGTAATTAGTTGATCAATTTGTTCACGAGTTAATTGTTCCATTAAGTGTTAGTAATATATTATGTTATAAAAAGTTAACTTAGATTATGGTATTAATTTTTTTATTTTAATATTTTTGGAATATCGCAACAATTTTATATTAAAGAAGCCGTGAAATTGATTGTAGAAAAATAGACTTATTACTACAAAATAATAGTAATCTTTATAAATTGGTGTAAATTCTGATAATAAATGTCATTAGCAGATTTATTAATGGGTATAGGTCCACTTATAGAGGTGATTATAGATCGTCCGAAACAATTTTTAGCAACTGCTGTCGTTGTAGCAGGAGTTATGATAGGTATTAATCAATACAATTCACTTATGGCACCTTCACGTGCAAAGACATCGTATGCAAATTCTTTACAACAACCGCAACAATTTTCGTATCAAGAAAAAACAGGAATTTTAGACTCAGGAAATAGAACTGGCACAGTTAAAGCCGAAGAAGATTCTAATAGGCTAATTATTGAATTCGGTAGAAATAAGAGCCATATAGGTTCAATTCTTTCTCGAGGACAATCATTTACTTCATATGTGATTATAGACGAAGCACCATTTGGAAGTGTTGACCAAGTTTTTAGAAGAAGTACTCAAGAGATAAATGGAAAAGTAGTATATACAAAAGATTATCCAGTCAATTTAGAAGATACAGGTATGCAATCAAATTATGAAAAGCTATTAAGACAAGCAAGAGATAGTATCTGATAATTATCTATCTTTTATTTTAATATTTCTTTTACAGTTGCATCAACTAGAATTTTCATTGTATCAATAATTTTTAATCGAGGATGTCGTGGAGTTAATAATTGTAAATCTGTACAAGCAAGAGCAACACAATCAACACCTTTCTTTTCAAAATCATCAATGATTTTAATTAATTCTTCCCGGTCACCCTTCTTTTGTTGACCTCTTACAAGGTTAAGAATAAATTTGCCCATTTTTTCTTGTTGAGAATCGTTAGGGATTTCATAATTAATTTTACTTTTTTCAAAAGCAGTTTCATATAACTTATTTTGAATCGTTGTAGAGGTTGAAATTATACCTACTGTTTTATAATTATTCTTTTTAAGATATTTTACGGTTTCTTCAATGATACTTAAAACTGGAACCTTTACAGATGCTCTAATTTCCTCAATAAAAGTATGTAAGGAATTGCACGGCATGACAATAAAATCTGCACCTGCTTTTTCCAACCTTTTTGCTTCAGTGATTAAAAAAGGGATGTATCTTTCTGAATCCTTATTACTTACAATTAAATCTGTTTCGATTTGGTAAGGTAAAGGAACACTAGATATTATTATACCTGGTTTAACTTTATCATTTTTCTTTTGACAAGAGAAAAAAACGTTAATATAAAATTCTGATGTTGTTTCAGGTCCAAATCCGCCAATTATGCCTACTGTTTTCATAATAGTTAATAATCAACTAATTATTTATAAAATTTTTTACATAATTATTTAAATACAAACTTAATAATTAACCAAAGCATGAAAAATAAATATGTAGGTTATTTAATAGTTGGAGTAACAGCAATATTTTCCTTTGTAGTAATTTCTTTCAATTACGCATTAAATAATATTGTTAATACCAGTTGTACACATGGTATTGCTTGTCCTATGCATGCAACAGTTTTAACTCAAGAAATTATTAGTTATAGTTTAATGGCACTATTGTTTATAGTAGGACTGTTTATGATATTTTTTATGAAAGATGAACAAACTACAATCATAAAACATGAAAATGTTAAAAATGAACTTACTCCTGAAGAAAAAAAAGAGAAATTGAATAATCTTGATGAAGAAGAAAGAAAAATCATGGACATTATTCTGCGTGAAAATGGTTCTAAATATCAAAGTGATTTAATTAAAGAAACTAATTTAACTAAAGTAAAAGTTACAAGAATTCTTGACAAATTAGAAGGTAGAAACTTAATTGAACGTAAAAGAAGAGGAATGACTAACATAGTTATTTCCAGATAAATATTATATTCACTTATGATTTCTAAATAACCATTTTTTGAGTTATATTTATAAAAACAATTCCATAACAATAAGATTATGAAAATAGCTGTTACTTCAGAAAATAAATTAAAAATTGATGCTGTAAAGAAAGCGTATTCTTCTTTAAATGTCAAGATAGAGATTGTTGGTTATAAAGCAGATTCAAAAGTAGGTGAACAACCAATCAATGAACAGACATTAAAGGGTGCAAAAAATAGAATTACTGATCTTAATTCTAGAATTGAAGACTTTGATAGAATTATTTCGATAGAAAGTGGTCTTTTTGAGGAAAAAGGAGAATGGATTGATAAAGCAGTAGTAGTTATCTTTAATACTCATACTAAAGAAGAAAATTTAAAATATTCTAAGGGGATTATTTTTCCAAAAAATTTTGTAGAAGAAGCACGAAAAATCGGCTTTGAAAAAATAACTGTTGGAACAGTGATGGAAAAAGCAGGACATGTAAAGAATAATAAAGACCCTCATTTAACAATTACCGGAATTTCTCGTCAAGTTTATATTGAAGAAACTGTAAAAGAATTAGTTGCAGAGATAGAAACTAACTTCTAAATATACTCTTTTTTATTCTTGTTTCACAAAGTTTATATACTAATAATAATTACTTACTGATAATCATTATCAATAAGGAAAATGACACCAATAAGAAATACAAATCAAAAAGTAAAAATATTAGAACATTTAAGGTCTGTTAAGACACATCCTACTGCTGAACAAGTTTATCTTACAGTTAAGAAAGATCTTCCAGCAATTACTCTAGCTACTGTCTACAGAAATTTGAATCAAATGGCAGAAAGAGGAGAAGTGTTAAGATTAGAAATAAATAAAGAGTATCATTATGATGGAGATTGTTGTTGTCATCAACATTGTGTTTGTAAAAAGTGTGGAAAAATTATAGATATATTTCAAAAGGAAATTTCTAATTTAGCGATTAAAAAATTAAAAGTAAAAAATTTTGAAACAGAAGATGTAATTATAATTTTTAACGGAATTTGTAAAAAATGTTAGGGGGTCTTTAAAATGATAGAAAACCAGTACCAAATGGCTTATGAATTGAATTGTGATGAACTTTATGTTCTGAGAAAGGATAAAACTAAAGAACATCTAAGAAGTAATGTAATGAATAAAATAATTGAAAATAAATGTGGTTGTTAAAAATGGAACAAATTAAACATTTAAATTATGGATATGCGGATTTAGAACCGTTTATTGATGAACAAACTATGAAAATTCATCATGATAAGCATCATCAAGCTTATTTTGATAAATTCAATAATGCAATTAAAGAAACATATCTTAAAGATAAGAGTATTAAAGAAATCTTAGCAGATTTAGAAAAGATTCCTCAAGATATTAAAACTTTAGTTATCAATAATGGCGGAGGATATTTTCATCACACTTTCTTTTGGAGCATTTTGAAAAAAGAAGTATTGTTTAATGGTGAGGTTGCTGATGCAATTTTGTATAAGTGGGAAACATTTGATAAATTTAAGGAAGAGTTTAGTAGTAAAGCTTTATCGTTGTTTGGTAGCGGTTGGACTTGGTTAGTGTTAAACAACAATGAATTAGAGATTATTAATACACTAAATCAAGATTCTCCAATAAGTCAAGGAATGATTCCTTTGTTAGCACTTGATGTCTGGGAACATGCTTATTACTTAAAATATCAAAATAAACGAGCAGAGTATGTAGAAAATTTTTGGAACGTTATCAATTGGGAACAAGTTGAGAAGTATTATCTTGCCGGTAAACAATAATTTTTTTATTTTTCTTTTTTAACAGTTGAAGTTAGAAACATTTAAAATACATTAAGAGATTATGATTATATGAGTTTTGATAACATTACTAAACTAAAAAATAACCATCTTTTGGGAAATTTTTAATATATCCTTGAGGTGCATTTTGACCTTCTTGACTAGATGCAACAAATACACGATCTAATCCAAACAGATTCCCTAATCTCCCCACATCAAATAAAAATGTGTTTTCAAAGTCAGGAGTAGAGGGATAGTCTCTTCTTCCAGATAATGATTCATCACGACTTCCTCTTTCGACACAACAAAGACACCCCGCTATATATAACCCTAAATCTACCTGAGAAGTAATCCCTTGTTTTATCGTTTTTCTTAGAACTCCATTGTCTAATGTTACAATTTTATGAAAATCTTTTCGAGTTGTTCTTATATAACCAATACTTAAATTATCACAAACACAGGTGATATCATCAATCGCTTCTTGCCACGTTTTATATAAACTTCCTTCTTGGTCTCCCTCATCCTTCCAAGTGCTTAAGTTTCCTTCTAAGATTAAAACCCCTTTTGGATTCTTAGCTTCAAGCAGTTCTGAAAGATTGTTTATTATATATCTCCCATATTGAATTTGTTTATTCATTTTTTTAGATTTATAAATTCCTCAACAACTTCTTCTAAATCTCCTACACTAATTTCATAATGAAGTATGCTACCTCCCCCATTATACTCTCTCCCTACTGTTTTATTTGAGATGGGATCAAAAATGCCCCAATTGGAATAAAATCTATAAGAATCTCCTTTCCTAGATATAATATATGCTAGCAAATCATTTAATTCATCTGTTTCTTTGAATCTATAAACTGTAACAGTTTTACATTTCTCCATAATAGAAGAAGTTTATGATACTTATTTAAATAATTCCCCCCACTTAGTGTAGAGTAATAGAAAGATTTAAATAAACAATAATTAAATTGATAAAAATGGAACTAAAAGTACTTGAGAAGATTGGATTAACTAAGAATGAAAGCAGAGTTTATCAAACATTACTTAGGTTAGGAACGTCTAAGACTGGAGAGATTCTTAAAAAATCAGGATTAAATTCAGGAAAGATTTATGAGATTCTTGAAAGCCTTAAAATCAAAGGACTATTAAGTGAATCTCTAATTAATAACATCAAATACTTTACAGCAGCTCCACCATCGCAAATTTTAGAATATATTAAAGATAAGAAAGAAGAACTTGAACAAGAAGAATCTATAGTAAAATCTGCCCTTCCAGAATTAGAAAAATTACGCAATATTACTACAAAAGAAACGAAATCTGTTACTTATACAGGTCTAAGAGGAATAAAGACAGCAGCAGACGAAGCTTTATCTTCAATGAAACCAAATGAGGATATTCTTGCTATGGGCGTAACAGAATTAAAAGATGAAAACTTCAATAAATTCTGGGAGAGATGGCAGACACAAAGAATCAATCAGAAAATTTCTCAAAAAATGATCTTTTCTGAGAAAAGTAAATATTATCAGAAGTTTATCAAAAGTAAACATACACAAGCAAAAGTGTTAATTGGTATTACACCTGTAACTGTGGATGTCTTTGGTGAAGATAAAACATTGATTCTTAATTATGGAGATTCTCCTTCTTGTATTTTGATATACGATAAAAACACAACTCAATCATTTAGACAATTCTTTAAGCAGTTATGGAAACTAGCAAAATAATATTCTTCTGGATGTAGTTTACAGAACCGAAATGTATTTAACTTATTTTTCTTTCTTATTTTTATGGATCCAAAAGAGATTGTTTGGGAATATACACTTAAGTGTAACTCTAAATGTTTACATTGTGGATCAGACGCTCTTTCTTCAAGAGATAATGAATTATCCTCTGATGAAGTATTAAATTTAGTAGATCAAATTGCTGAAATTGGATTTAAACGAATTGTACTTGCAGGAGGAGAACCAACTTTAAGAAAAGATTGGCAAGATACTGCTTTTAAAATAAAAGATAAAGGAATAGATTTTGGGATTATTAGTAATGCTTTAGCATGGAAATCAGAGATAATAGATAATCTTGCCACACTAGACCCTTATGCAGTAGGATTAAGTGTTGATGGAGAACGTGAACTGCACGATTATATAAGGGGTGTACCAGGATCTCATGAAAAAGTGTTTAGTTCTGTTAAACAATTGAAAGCTAAAGGTGTTACAGTTTGTGCAGTTACTGCTGTTAATAAGAAAAATTTGTTAGAGTTACCGCAGATAAGAAACAGATTAATCATATATGGTATTGATGCTTGGCAATTGCAAACGGCTTCCCCGATGGGAAGAATGGCAGACAATATGGATTTAGTTTTAAATGCTGATGATTATTATCAATTTGCAAAATTTATTGTTGAAACTAGAGAAAAAGTGCCCCACATGAACATTGCAGCAGGAGATTGTGTTGGTTATTTTGGTAGCTTAGAAAAAGGACTTAGAGATCAAGAATGGCAAGGGTGTATGGCAGGTATACAAGGTATGGGGATAGATTCCGATGGAACTGTTAGAGGATGTTTATCTATTAGATCAGATAAAGCTAAAGAAGGTAATGTTAGAGACAGTTCTTTAAAAGAAATCTGGGAAGATAGCAGAAAATTTAAATATAATCGTGAGTTTAATGTAAATAATTTAAAAGGTGATTGTACTGATTGTGATTATGGAATAAAATGTAAAGGTGGTTGTCAAAGTCAATCAACTGCATTTTTTGATGAATTTCATAACGCACCATATTGTATTGAAAGATATGAAAAGAGGTAGATAAAAATGACACAAATTGAAAAAAGAAATTTAACAGATACTATTACTGAATGTTTTGCAGAACATCAAGTTGATTTAGATGGAAAAGATGGGGTTGCTTACATGTATTTAATTGAAGTAAGTAGACCTGGAAGTTTAGCAGAAGATTTTATTGACACTTACAAAGGGGAGATTGATGAATTTAAAGAAGGATTAGCTAAAAAAATGTGGCCCGAAGATGCTAGGCAAAAGTATGGCGTTCTAGTAGATCAAGATTTAAAGTATGTTTTTGCTTTCAATAGAGAATTTGCTGATCTTAAAACTGTTTCTCCTTTTCAAAAGATTGAATTTAGTGATCCTGAAAAATTGCTTATTGGAGATAAAACTACTGATGATAGTAATAAGAAAAAAAATTATTTGAAAGCAATTTGGGATGGTGAAATGACTGTAGATGAAGTTGTAGAAGAAATTGGTAATGATGAAGATTTTTTAAAAGGCATGAAAAACGTACTTGAGGGAGTAGCAAAAGATAGTCGTAAAAGGGAACGAATGCTAAGTAGTACCCCAAGCTGGGAAGATATGAACACAGTAATGAGATACTCATTAACAGGAAACAAAGGTTCCAACAGACAAGGTAGCAGAGAAGTTACATTTGAAAGAGCTTCATTACTTGATAGAATTAAAGAAATCTATGAAAAAAATACTGTTACAGTTGATGGGAAAAATTATTCTCTTGTTGAAATAACTTATCAAACTGATACTTTAACAGACTTTAATAGAACTTATGATGGAGAACTTGATGCTTTTGATAAAAAGTTAGCTGATAAATTGTTTGCAAAAGAAAAGGAAGAGAACAAGTATACTCTTTTACTTAATGAAGAATTGCAAATTAAGTTTGCTTATAACAATATATTTGCCAGTTATAATGCTGATCAAGAAGGTATTGTTTACAAACCTGCTAAGGAATTATTATTAGAAATGGCGGGAGGAAAAGAATTACCCGTTACTAAATCTCCACCAAAATTTACCCCTTCAAGCAGACCAAGTGGTAGTACACGAATGAGATATTCATTAACTAGTAAAAAAGAATAATTTTTTTACTTTTTATTTGATAAATATCTTGCTGCTCTTAACAAAGCCATACAACCTTGCCCTGCTGAAATTACATACTGATATTCATGACCGGAAGCGCAATCGCCAGCAGAGAAAATTCCTTCCACATTAGTATTTCCTTGACAATCAATCTTAATATGGTTATGTTCATCTAATTCAACTACATTTTTAACTAATTCGGTGTTAGGAAGTCTACCAATTTCAATTATAATTCCATTAATTTTCAATTCTTTCTCTTCATTATCTTGTTTATATTTAATGCCCGTAACAAATTTATCTCCAAGAATTTCTGTAGTTTCAGTATTAAAATGAATTTCAACTTTAGAATTATTTTTAACTTTTTCAATCAAATATTCGTGTCCAGTAAATTTATCACCTTTAACAAACAGATATATTTTGGTAGCGATTTCACGCATAAAATCTACTGCTTCTAAAGCAGAAGCTCCACCACCAACAATGACTACTTCCTTTCCGGAAAATAAAGGACCGTCACAAATTGAACAATATGTTACACCTTTCTTAGCATATTCTTGTTCACCAGGAACATTAAGTTGTCTTGGTTTAGATCCTGTTGTAACGAGTACAGTTTGAGTATTGTAAGTTGCTTTATCTGTAATTACTTTGAAATTTTCTCCTTCTTTAACAATTTCTTTTACAGTTTCTAATGTAACTTGAACATCATTAAATTTCATCTGTTCTTCCATAATTTCACTAAATTTAATACCTGTTGTATTAACAATACCAGGATAATTTAACACTTCACCACTGACCATAAATTGTCCACCAAAATCAGTAGAGATAATTTTATACTGCATTTTTTTTCTAGAAGCGTACATTGCAGCTGTTAATCCTGAAATACCTGCACCAATAATAATCGTTTCATAAAGTTCTACCATTTTATAATCACCTTTTTCCCTGTTAAGCAGGTTATTGTTAATAAAGATTTTGCAAATCTTTTTATACTTTGAGAGAATATATTGACAGATGTGGAAAGATGCGTTCAAGAAAGGAAAAGAATTAATTTTAGCAACTTGTTCCTCTGAAGCTAAACCAAACGCAAATGTAGTTATTTCTTTAGGTTTTGTGGATGATAAATTGTTAGTTGCCGATAGTCAAATGAATACAACACTAAAAAATCTTCAATCTACTAAATGTGTTTGTGTTATTGCTAAGTATTATAGAATTAAAGGTAGTGTAGAAATTTTTAATTCAGGAAAGTACTATGACCTTTGTGATAAGTCAGATAAACAGTTTCCTACTAAGAATGCAATTTTAATTTCTATTGAAGAAGTATTTGATTTAGATAAAGTAAAAATAATATAGAGGTAAAAAATAATGGTAAAAGTAACAGTTTATTCAACACCAACATGTCCTTGGTGTAAAAAAGTTAAAGATTGGTTAAATGAACATAAAGTCGATTTTACAGAATTAAATGTTGCTGAAGATAATGCAGCAAGAGAAGAAATGATTGATAAGTCTGGACAAATGGGCGTGCCAGTAATAATTGTTGAAGGACACGATCCGTTAGTTGGGTTTGATGAAGAAAAACTTAAAGAAGTGTTAGGC
>Ga0233431_1004693_pt1 | contig 14274 bp, 8 predicted proteins | sample SI_118_April2016_FD_179867 | JGI IMG/M metagenome (GOLD analysis project Ga0233431, IMG submission 179867) | Seawater microbial communities from Saanich Inlet, British Columbia, Canada - SI_118_April2016_200_MG | ecosystem: Environmental > Aquatic > Marine > Inlet | place: Canada: British...
CTCTGGTAACCTTTTTCGACTAAATGCTGGGTTACCTTAAAAGATGAACTAACATTATCGATACATATATTATCTACTTCAACATTGTGAATTCGGCGATCAATTACCACCATCGGAATATTCAATTTTAAAATTGTTTCAAATTTACTAACTGCCTGACGGGTAGGAGATAAAATGATACCGGCAATATTTTGATCCTGCATTAACTGCAGATACATTTTTTCTTTAAGAGGATCTTCATCATTATTACATAAAATAACGCTGAATCCGTTTTTATGCGCAACATCTTCCACAGATCTGCTGATATATCGAAAAAAAGGATTCTGAATATCTGAAACGATTAAACCAATGATCTTTGATTTTTGTTCCCGTAAATTTCGGGCAACCAGATTAGGGCGATATCCTAATTGATCGACAACAGCCAGGACGCGTTGCCTGATTTCTTCACGGACATGGGGCTTATTTGCAATTACCCGAGAAACAGTTGCCGTTGACACCCCCGCAGCGAGTGCGACATCCTTTATTTTGGTCATATTCTACCTATTGGAAGTGAAGTTGTTATCCGTTCTTGAATCAAATAATTGTAATCGTTTACACCAAACTAGTTGTTTTCTATTAAAGCGTCAACAAAAAGTCAAAGTCAAAGTCAAAGGGGTCACTCATTAGTAAAAGGTCACTCATTAGAAAAAGTCTTGTTTTGTTGTTTGAAATTTGAATCTACACTTTAATCCAGCCTAATGACTAAGATGAAACACACTCCAGGCCCAGGTGTGTTTTCTACAAAAGTATATAATGAAATATAGTGAAGATCATACTAATTGATTCAATTCCAAAGACACAAAAAACAGTATAAACCCGATTTTACAATATTATAACAATTTAGAATTATACCAATAATAACTCTGATGTCAGTTAAATATCATCTCAACCGCTTTCTAATAAAGGCAAAAACATTGTTTTAAAAACCATTTTATTATGATCACAGTTTATGAATACCTAAAAATTACAAATACATTCTATTTTTCCCCCAATGACAGGTTACATTCATTGTCCGTTACAGATTACAAATGCTCCCCTGTAAATTACAATGAATTTGCCAACCAGAGATCTTAAGTTACAAAAATAATCAAACATTCAAAAATCAAATAGCCAGAAATATTTACTCTTAAATCAATTATCAAAACCTTCTTTTTTCGTTATTAATAATACTTTAAGCCCTTAACAGACATTAAGTAGCTATTTAACAAGGGTTTGACAATGAAATTATATTACAAAATTTGAAATCGTTTACAAATAAAAAATCTGAATAATAATAAAAACATTAATTACAAATATTTCTGAAATATGCTTATATGACTGTGTTTTAAGATCTTTTTGCAAATAATTTTAAATAAAACATTGTTATTTTTTTAAGTAGTACTTGACAGCTTTCAAATATTTTATTTATTTTAGAGCCATGTTGTAATCGATTACAATTTTGAAATCGATTATCTTAAACATTTCATATAAAAAATAATTAGCTAGGAGGAGTTTATGGCCGGTAAATCTTTAAAAGTAGGCGTTCAGTCATTTGGACGGTTCTTAAGTGCTATGGTAATGCCAAACATTGGTGCATTTCTCGCTTGGGGTTTGATAACTGCTTTGTTTATTCCAACGGGTTGGTTGCCGAATGAAAGTTTAGCGTCATTGGTTGGCCCCATGATCAAATTCATGTTACCGCTTTTGATTGGTTATACCGGTGGTAAAATGGTCGGTGGTGATCGCGGTGGTGTTGCCGGCGCTATTGTAACGATGGGGGTCATTGTTGGTGCGGAAATCCCCATGTTCCTGGGAGCTATGATTGTGGGTCCATTAGGAGGATGGGCAGTTAAGAAATTTGATGAACAGGTTGAAGGTAAGATCAAAGCGGGATTTGAAATGCTGGTCAATAATTTTTCCCTGGCAATTATTGCTATGCTGGTAGCCTTAATTGCATACGGTGTGATCAGTCCTATTGTTGAAACGATTACCAACGCTCTGGGTGCTGGTGTGGGCTGGATTGTTGACATGTCCTTACTGCCATTGGTTTCAATCATTGTGGAACCTGCAAAAATTCTGTTTTTAAATAATGCTATCAACCACGGTGTCTTTACCCCGCTGGGAGCCGCTCAAGCCTCTGAGCTCGGGGCATCTATCTATTACTTGATTGAGACTAACCCGGGGCCAGGATTAGGTATCCTTTTGGCTTTTATGTTTGTGGGAAAAGGATCTGCGAAACAATCATCCTATGGCGCGGCCATCATCCATTTCTTGGGTGGTATTCATGAAATTTATTTCCCTTATATTTTGATGAAGCCAAAACTGATCATAGCTGTAATCGGTGGTGGTATGGTGGGTGTTGGTTTCAATATGATCACAGGTAATGCTCTGGTGGGTCCTCCATCTCCAGGTTCTGTGTTTGCTCTGATGTTGATGTCTACCAAAGGAATGGGTATTCTCTTAACCCTGGGCTCCATAGCGCTTTCTGCAGCTACTTCATTTTTAATTGCTTCAGTGATTATTCGCAAAGACGCTTCAGAAGATGATGATTTGGAAACTGCTCAGGCTGCTGTTGCTTCAAACAAGGCTGCTTCAAAGGGACAGACTCAATCAGTGGCAGCCGGAAGTGTTCGTTCTATTGCAGTAGCCTGTGATGCTGGTATGGGATCTTCAGCCATGGGAGCAACTGTCTTACGTAACAAAATCGTCAAAGCCGGCCTGGATATTGAAGTCATCAATATTGCTATTAATGATTTAAAAGATTCGGATATCGTTATCACTCAAAGTGAATTAACACCTCGCGCTAAAGCTAAATTACCGAATGCGCAACACTTTAGCATTGAAAACTTTATGGATGCCGATTTTTATGACCAACTAGTAGCGAAACTGGTTTAATATTTTTATAAATCAAGTATCATATATGTACCCTTTACCTGACTATTTGACAAAAGGGTAGTCAGGTAAAAAATATTAAAATAAACTTTAGACCTGCATAGAAGATTACGTTAACAATGCGGTGGTATTATAAGAACGAGCGTAACCATGCCTGTTCAGAAATCGATACAATTCAAACGGGAAATAGTGATGTCTTTTTTTAAAAATATAATCGGTGGTAATAAAACGAAGGGCACTCAGAAAACTGAAATAGCAGAGGAGGGCGTTCAGGAGGCTGCATCGCAAAAGAATTTGGCTGCGGCAGAAGATTCTTTAACGGTTAGTCCCCAACAGATTCTTTTAAATGTTCAGGTAACGAAAAAAGATGATCTTCTAAAACTGATTTCTGAAAACATGTCATCCTTAGGTCTGGTCAGTGGTAATTATTTTGAGGCCTTGTTAGCTCGAGAGGAAAAAGTCAGTACCTATTTGATCAATGGCGTGGCTATTCCGCATGGGGTCAATGAAGCTAAGGATCAGGTTGTCCAAACCGGTGTTGTTATTGTGCAGGCACCTCATGGTATAACCTGGAATGAAAAGGGAGACATTGTTCGCTTGATTGTTGGTATTGCCGCCAAAGGCAAAGATCATTTAGCGCTACTTCAGCGTTTGACCACCGTGGTTATGGATGAAACATTAGCCGAACAATTAGCAACGACTACCGATAAAAATGACATTCTCAATGCACTTAACGCTGAAGCCCAGAACGCACCGGAACAACTGGAAGATTATGCAGTTGTGGTACAAGCAGAAGTTGTGGATGCTGCCGGTATGCATGCCCGTCCGGCAAGTTTGATTTCCGAACAGGCTGCTAAATTTTCAGGAACAAATATCCGCATTCGAAATGGTCAGAAAACAGCCAGTGCTAAGTCCATGGCATCATTGTTGTCCATGGGTGCCAACCAAGGTGATGTTCTATTTGTATCTGCCGAAGGAGATGAAGCTGAACAGGCTGTGAACACTTTTGCTGACATGATTAATCAGGGACTGGATACAGAAGAAGAAGCAAACGCATCCTATCATCCTCTGACCGTTTTATCAGCCTTGCCGGATGTTCAGTGTCGCTTAACATTGAAAGGTTCCGCCGCATCGCCGGGGATTACTATGGCACCTGTATTTAGATTACAGGCCGGAAAGATGAAATTTGAGCGGGATGCAGCAGATCCGGAAAAAGAAACTGATCGCTTCAACATGGCCCTGTCTGAGGCTGCCAAACAACTGGATGAATTAAAAGCCAATCTGCAGAGCAGAGCTCCAAATGAAGCTGCTATAATGCAGGCACAAAAGCAATTGTTGCAGGATGAACTTGTATTGGCCGACAGCCAACAGTTCATAGCAAATGGTAATACCGCTGAATGGTCTTTTCACCAAGCCATCGAAAAGCAAATTGAGTCATTGAATGCTGTCAAAAATGAGCGATTAAAGGCCAGGATCGCCGATTTAGCTGATGTTCGTGATCGGGTACTGGCTGTATTGGTACCAGCTGTTTCAGCTGCCGAGTATCCACAATCAGATTTTATTTTAATGGCAAAAGACCTAACGCCTTCACAAACAGCTGGATTGCAAGGTCTGAAGGTTCGTGGTATCTGTACAGAGCTCGGTGGCCCCAACAGTCATATGGCTATTCTGGCCAGAGCCTTGGGACTTCCGGCTGTCGTGGGCCTGGGTGAAGGGACACTAGAAAACATTAAAAGTGGCGAATTGGCCATTGTTGATCCACAAGATTCTGCAGTATATGTAGATCCGGATGTCGCAACCCAGAAAAAAGGAATAGAGTGGAAAGCACAATGGGATCAGATTCGTGAAGCAGAAGGGGCTCAAAAACATAAAACAGCCGAAACACTGGACGGTCGACACATAGATGTCGTTTGCAATATTGCCAAACCTGAAGATGCGAAACTTGTTTTAGAAAACGGTGGTGAAGGCGTCGGCTTGTTAAGGACAGAGTTTCTTTTTGAATCCTCAACCTCAGAGCCATCGGTTGAAGACCAATTCGACAGTTTAAAGGCCATTATCGAAGAACTTGGAGATCGTCAATTGATCGTGCGTACAGCAGATATTGGTGGAGACAAGCCTGTGTCCTGGTTGCATTTCCCCCAGGAGGATAACCCATTTCTGGGTATGAGAGGGATTCGCCTTTCGTTTAAATATGAAGATATGTTCAGGCGCCAATTGGAAGCGATTTATAAAACGGCAATCTGGCAAAAAGAGACGACCGGTTCAACCGGGTTGCACATTATGTTTCCCATGATTGGTAGAATGTCGGAATGGGAAAAAGCCCGGGATCTCGCTGAAAGTATTCGTAAGCCGTTAAACGCTCCTCAGTTGCCACTGGGTATTATGATTGAGGTGCCGTCTGCAGTGATGATTGCCGATCATCTGGCCAAAGAGGTGGATTTCTTTTCCATCGGTTCCAACGACTTAACGCAGTATGTTTTAGCCATAGATCGTTTACATCCTGATCTTTGCACTGAAGCTGACAGTTATCACCCAGCCCTGGTAAAAATGATAGAAAACACAGTAAAAGCTGCGAAGGCAAATGGAAAATGGGTAGGAGTATGTGGTAATGCAGCCGCCAGTCCTAACCTGGCTACACTATTGGTAGGTTTGGGTATAACTGAACTGTCAGTCAGTCCGGCTAATGTTGCGGCGGTGAAAAATATTATCAGGGCTGTAAATTATAGCAAATTACAAGAGAAAGCCAATAAAGCATTACAGCTGGGTAGTTCTGAAGCCGTGATGGAGTTATATAAAAGCAACGATGATCTGTTGTAATATCAAGCATTAAACAAAATATCCAGAAAAGGGAAAAATGACTACCCAATACGAAAAATATCAACAGCTAACCCAAAGCATCCCTAAAAAGACACAAACCTGGAACCTTTACGGCGCCGGTTTAGAAAATATCGGGAAAAACAATAAACCCGAAATTTTTGAAATTCCAGAACCAAATGATGACCAACTTCTGGTTCGGGTTGATGCGGTTGCTCTTTGCTTTTCCGATGTAAAAGTGATCACCCAGGGCCGAAAACACCCGAAACTTTATAACCGGGACATGAAAAAGGAACCCACACGATTGGGGCATGAAGCCACTTTAACCATCATTAAAGTGGGCAAAAACCTGATAAAGAATTTTGCCGTTGGTGAACGGCATGCCATGCAGCCAGATATCTATCAGGATGGTAAAAGCACTGCCTATGGGTATACCATACCGGGTGGCTTAATACAGTATCACCTGATTGGGCCGGAAATATTAGAGACTGATGCCGGATCATGCCTGCTGAAAGTTTCCAATCAAATGAGCTTTGCTGAAACCGCCTTGCTGGAACCCTGGGGCTGCGTCTGGGCAGCTTATACCCAGCGCAGGCGTCTGGAACCCAAAGAAGACGGCGTCATGTGGATTGTCGGCAACAAGGACGATATGAACACGTATCGTTTTTCCAAAGGACTGGAAGCTCCTAAAACAGTCATACTGACCAATGCACCGAAATCAGTCCAAACTCTGGCACAGAGCACAAGCAAAACAGTGGTTATTCGCGATGAAGTTACCATTTCCGATTTAAAAAGTCTGGTTGATGAATATACAGATGGTACCGGTTTTGATGACGTTGTCGTGACAGACCCGCGTTCTGCAGCCGAACTCACCACAATCGCAAAATATGTGGCCAGACGCGGCACCATGAACATGATAGGTAAAAATCCATTGGATGGGTTGGTAGATGCTGATGTTGGACGGTTACATTATGACTATGTTGCTTTTGTCGGTAATGACGGCGAAGATATTTCCGACTCCTACGGCGATGCTCGCAATCGTTGTGATCTACGCTCCGATGGGCTAGCAGTTTTTGTCGGTGCAGGTGGTCCTATGGGGCAAATGCATGTACAACGGGCTATTGAAAAAAAAGGTGGCCCTGGTGCCGTTATTGTGACGGATATTAATGATCAGAGGCTGGCTGAAATCAAGCAGAGGTTTGCTCCGTTAACCGAGGCCAATAATTGTCAGTTGCTGACCTTTAACCCCATGGAAAACCAAGAAACGCTTCCAGAATTTGTCAAAGCGCAAAGTCAGGGGCAAGGTGCCGATGACGTCGTAGTCTGTGTACCCAATGCAGAAATTATGGCGGAGTCTGCAAGTTTTATGAAACCCGATGGCCTGCTGGTTCTGTTTGCTGGCGTACCCAATGGCACTTTGGCACCGTTAGACTTTAGTTCCATATATTTGAACAATATTCAATATACCGGCACTTCTGGACTAACCATTGAAGATCAAACCGTTGTCATGGAAAATGCGCTTCAGGGCAACATCGCTCCGGCAGTTTGTGTGGCAGCTATCGGTGGAATAAAGGTTGCTAAATTGGGAATCGAAGCGATGATAGATGCGCGTTATCCGGGAAAAATTCTAATTTTCCCGCAACTGGAGGATTTACCCTTGATGGGGCTGGATGAATTGGCTGAAAAGCTCCCTGAAGTTTCAAAAAAACTAGGTGCTGGTAATATCTGGACCCTTGAAGCTGAAAAAGCATTGTTTGAAGCATGTTTAGGAGTATCGGTATGATATATACTTTAACTTTAAATCCGGCGGTGGATTGGGAGCTTCAGATCGATCATTTTGAACTCAATTCAGTTTCAAGATCTAATCATTCTCAGATTGATTGTGGCGGTAAAGGTTTTAACGTTTCCCGTATGCTGAGAAACTTAAAAACCAACAGTGTCGCCATGGGATTTGTTGGCGGGAAAAATGGTGAACGGCTGGAATCAGGTCTCCAGGAGCAAGGTGTAGCTACTGACTTTACCTGGATTAAGGGCGAATCCCGTACCAATGTCAGCATTGTTGCTTTAGATAATGCCGAACACATTAAAGTTAATGAACCCGGACCGACGGTTAACGCTGATGAAATTAAAGCGCTAACCCGACAAGTCGAAAGTGTCTTAGTACCGGGTGACTGGTGGGTGCTAGCGGGAAGTTTACCACCTGGGGTACCACCCGATATCTATGCAGATTTTATCACCATCATTGAAAATGCCGGTGCAAATGTGATATTGGACACTAGCGGAGAAGCACTTGGTCTGGGGTGCAAAGCGAAGCCCTTTATCATAAAACCAAATATTGAAGAAGCTCAGCATCTGATGGCTTCTACTTGTGATAGTCAGGCAACCCCATCTGAAATTGCCAAAGCCATCCAGAAACTAGGTCCTAAAAACGTGGTTATTTCCCTGGGTAAGGAAGGTGCAATCGTCGCCTCCGATGACCAAATCAGTCATGTTAGCAGCCCTTCCATCATAGAAGCTAATCCGATCGGAGCCGGTGATGCCATGGTTGGCGGTTTGGTATGGGGATTAAGCCAGGAAAAATCACTCCCTGAGGCATTGCAGTGCGGAATTGCCTGTGGTGCGGCAACAGCCAGTCAACACGGAACCGATATGGGCACCTACGATATGGTGCTTGAACTTTTATCACAAATACAAAATTCTGATGAAGTAAGCAAAAGCGATTAATTTCAGACAGATTTATTGCAGACGCTATTCCTATAAATCGGTTTCTTCAATTCTGTTTATAGTAAAATAGAGGGACATATGAATATTCCACAATTTTACGTGACAATAACATTAACGGTCACTATATTAACCGCAACAATAATTACTAAAAGAAACCAGTAATTGCCTTCAAAATCCGGAAATACAGGGACTAGCATTTCAACATGTCACCACCATCCCCATCTTCCAATCGGTTAAGACAACAGAAGCTTTGCTCCACTGGTTAAGAGAATCGTGGAGAAAAAACTATTCCAGCTCGACTAGTAGTTGATTCTTCTCAACCTGATTACCGGCCTCGACAACGATTTTTTTAATTTTAGCAGGTATTGGAGCGACGATTTCATTATACATCTTCATGGCATCAAGAATCAGAAGTACATCTCCCTTTTTTACATTTTGACCTTCCTGGGCCTTTACTTCTATGACTGTCCCCGGAATAAAAGCGTTAAGCAAACGTTCATTAGGGGGGGACCATTTTCTACCATTGGAATCAGGAACAATCGTTTCATAAATCGTATCATCAATAATGAGCTTTTTCATTTCGTCAGACATTTTTTCATACCTCGTTTAGATTAAAGGGGAATATTGCCATGACGACGGAAAGAATTCCCATGGTCCTTCTCTCCGGCAAACTCAAAAGCTCTAATAATGGTCTCTCTGGTTTTACTCGGTTTAGTAAGTCCATCCACATAACCTTTGGAAGCTGCCACATAAGGGTTAGCAAACTTATCTTCATATTCTTTCACTTTTTCTGCCCTGGTAGCGTCGGGGTCATCACTGGTAGCTATTTCTTTTCGGAACACAATGTTGGCAGCTCCTTCAGCCCCCATGACTGCGATCTCCGCTGAAGGCCAGGCAATTACCGCATTCGCTCCCAAATGACGACTACACATGGCGATGTAAGCACCTCCATAGGCTTTTCTCATAATAACGGTAATTTTAGGAACGCTCGCTTCACTATAGGAATATAGCAGTTTGGCACCGTGTCGAATAACACCGGCATGTTCCTGATCCACACCTGGCAAATATCCTGGAGTATCGACAAAGGTCAGCAATCGAATGCCAAAAGCATCACAAAAACGAATAAACCTGGCTGCTTTATCAGAGGCATTAACATCCAACACTCCTGCTAAGAATTTAGGTTGATTGGCGATAATACCAACAGTTTTTCCATCTAATCTGGCAAAACCAACTACAATATTTTTAGCATAGCGTTCATGAACCTGTAAAAAATCACCACCATCAACGATACCCTTAATCACATTAGTGACATCATAGGCATTTCTACGATTATCTGGAATAATATCATCTGTAATTGGTTTTAGTGGTAAACGTGATGTTTTTTCAGGTGGTGGTTCCTGGCAGTTTATGGGAAGAAAACTGAGTAGGCTTTTGATCTGCTCAAAAGCTTCGGTTTCGCTTTGTGCATAAAAATGAGCATTCCCGGTTATTGCTGTATGTGTCTTGGCACCTCCAAGTTCTTCCTGGGAAATATCTTCTCCCAGAACTGTTTTAATAACCTGAGGACCTGTAATAAACATGTTTGATATTTTATCCACTACAAAAACAAAATCTGTTAAGGCAGGCGAATATACAGCACCTCCGGCACATGGACCCAATATTAAAGATAGTTGGGGTACCACACCGCTGAGGGTCGTATTTCGATAAAATATTTCACCATAACCGGCCAGAGAATCGACCCCTTCTTGAATCCTGGCACCTCCGGAATCATTGATACCCAGCAGTGGTATCTTCTTTTCTGAAGCGCCGTCCATTACTTTTACGATTTTAGCCGCGTGAGCTTTACCAAGAGAGCCACCGGCAACGGTAAAATCCTGGGCAAAAATAGCGATGGGTTTCTCATCTATTTTCCCATAACCGGTAACAACACCATCTCCTGCAAGTTCTTTGCTGTCCATTCCAAAATCTGTCGCCGCATGCTCAACAAATAGATCGGTCTCCATAAAAGAGTCTTTATCCAGAATTAGACCGACTCTTTCCCGGGCGCTTAATTTTCCTCTTTCCTTTTGCTTATCTAAAGCGAGATCACCACCTCCCTTAAAAAGGTTTTGAACTTTCGATAAGAAAATATTAATTGATGATTTAACAGACATTTACACCACCTCCTGCTTGGATTATTTTGTGCCAGACTTTGGCCTGAGTATATTCTGAAGATAATTATTGATATGATCTGAAAATTAATTCCTATTGAACAACCATATCAACAGCTGGATTTTTAACAAATGACAATAACCAGTATTTCCTTTGTTGGTGTAAATATTCTATATTAATAATAAATAATGTCAAACCACCCACCAATTTTCAAAGAAAATTCAACCATCCGTTGAATTTTTTCCCAAATCCCTTTCCTGTGTAATTAGTGTTCGAAGGAAAATGCCATAATTGGATATCGAACCGGTAATTGGGGTATCGCCACGAAACCTCACGATCCTCGTAACTATCGGGTATTTAACTGTTTAAGCCTTTGCTAAAATTTGTACTTGTCCCCAAATTACCTACTTTTCGTTCAAACACTAATTAGAAATTCTTTATTTGGCTTTTACTGATAGGTTTTCATACACCTCGACCCAATTCCAATCAAAATTGATAAAGTATTAAAACTGGCATTTTTTCATTATTAAGATGTTTTCCCACCAGGCAATGCTGATTTTGGGCCAAAGACTTCCTTGAAAGGAAAGAATAAAAACATATTTAAGTGAGTTTTTTAAGCATCGTTACATTGAAGGGATACTGAAAATGAAAAACGCAATAGTTTAGTGTTGACCTTGTAAAATCAAGTTCTTAATATTGACACTGAAGTCACTCTTTATCATTAAAATTAATACAATTTTAATGACTTAATGAACCCCATCAATTCGAATAAGGAAGAGATATGTCAAGCACCTTTGGAGACGTTTTCAGGATTACAACTTTTGGTGAATCCCATTGTAAAGGAGTAGGCGCAATTGTTGATGGTTGTCCTCCGGGAATGTCGTTGGTCGAATCAGACATTCAACCTCAATTAGACCGCAGAAGACCCGGCCAAAGTGCTGTTTCTACCGATCGAAACGAAAAAGATCAGGTTGTGATACAGTCAGGAACTGAATTTGGAAAGACCCTGGGAACGCCAATTTCTCTGTTTGTGCCCAACAAAGATCAAAAACCTGGTGATTATTCAGAGATGGCCAACATTCCCAGACCGTCCCATGCTGATTATACCTACCAGATGAAATATGGTATCAAGGCATCAAGCGGTGGTGGGAGATCTTCTGCCAGGGAAACAATTGGGCGGGTTTGTTCTGGTGCTATTGCAGAAAAATTTCTTAGTGAACAATATGGTGTTGAAATAGTCGCCTGGGTCAGTTCTGTGTCTGATATTATTGCTGAGGAGCCAAATGTTTTGGCATTGACCAGAAAAGAAGTGGACCAAACCATCATTCGCTGCCCAAACCAGGAAGCCGCTGCTAATATGGTAGCACTAATCAAAAAAGTAAAAGCTGAAAAGGACTCTGTAGGAGGTGTGGTCACTTGTGTCTGCAGAAATGTTCCTGTAGGTCTGGGAGAACCGGTTTTCAATAAACTGGAAGCGAAAATAGCTCAGGCAATGCTTTCTATACCGGCATCCAAAGGATTTGAAATTGGATCAGGGTTTGGCGGCACCCTTATGAAAGGGTCTCAACACAATGATCCATTTACTTTGAAAGGTGATAAACTAGGAACATCCAGTAACAATAGTGGTGGAATACAAGGAGGGATTTCAAACGGTGAGCCGATTATATTTCGGATCGCTTTCAAACCCCCGGCTACGATCGGTCAACAGCAGCATACTGCTGATTTTGATGGCAAAGAAACCATTCTTGAAGCAAAAGGTCGTCATGATCCCTGTATTGTATCCAGGGCGGTACCTATCGTAGAAAGTATGGCTGCCTTGGTTTTGGCTGATTGCGTATTGCATCAGCGAACCCGGCAATAGCTGTTAGAGGGCTTGACAACTTACTTTTCCAGAGCAGTAAATCCAGACCTGGCCACTTCAATAATCTTATCATTACCAAGGTCTTGGATCAGATCATCGATTTTTTTTGATACTCCTGCCATCTGCACGATGTATACTTCATGATTCTGGCGATCCAGCACTTCAAATTTGTATTTTTCGATTAAAGTCTCCAACTGAGATTGATCAGCTTCAAATTTAATCAACACAACTTCACGCCAGAAACTCTCGTTAATACCCAGTTCTCTGGCCGAAATAACTTCTGTCATTTTTTCTATCTGGCGGATCACCTGCAGTATTTTATCATCTTTATCTTCATACAGAGTCAGGGTAATACGACTGTATCCGGTTTGGCGAGCCGCACAAACGGTCAATGTTTCAACATTATACATTTTGTGACGGATCAACATTGAAATTTTATTTAATACTCCGGGTCGATTTTTCACGAAAACTGTGATCGCCCGTCTTTTTATTGAAGTTGCCTTTGTCATACTTCCCAATTTTAGACTTTATATATTATTATCAAAAGATACAATCATATCAGCAATACCACCACCGGCTGGAACCATCGGTAAAACGATTTCACTGGGGTCACATAAAAATTCCACCATATAAGCACCTTTATGTGCCGCCGCAGTCTCAAGTGCATCCACAATTTGATCCGGTGCGCTAACACGCTGATGAGGGATTCCATAAGCTCCGGCTATTGCGCCAAAGTCAGGATTTTTTAAAGGCGTACCAGCGAAACGTCCATTATAAAACATGGTTTGCCATTGGCGAACCATTCCCAGATAACCATTGTTGAATAGTAATATTTTTACATCTATTTCATGCTCCATGATAGCACCCAATTCCTGAATATTCATCTGGAAACCACCATCACCGCAAATAACCCAAACACGTTCCTCAGGTCTGGCCAGTTTTACACCGACAGACATTGGCAGTGCACACCCCATGGTGCCAGCGCCTCCGGAGTTAAACCAGCTATTCATGGTTTGAAAATTGTAAAAACGGGCTAAAATCATCTGGTGCTGCCCAACATCAGACACAACTATATCTTTACCACCGGTCACATCCGATAACTTTGTTACAATTGTTTTCATCAGGAGTTGCCCTTCTTGTCCAACTCCTCTTTTAATTTCTTTACGGGTTTCACTGGCAATTTCTGCCCGATAGGATTCTATTTGTTCAAACCAAAATCTTCTGGGTTTGGTAATACACTCCGGATCTTTGACCAGGATTTTCAAAACCCGTTTAGCATCCGCATTAATCGCTATAGATGATTTCACATTTTTATCTATTTCCGAAGGGTCAATTTCAACGTGAATCACATCAGCATTAATTCCAAATTTTTCTAAGTTCCCAGTCACACGATCATCAAACCGCATCCCAAATGAGATCATCAGGTCACAATTCAGCAGGGCGCGATTCGCTTCCACACTGCCATGCATTCCAACCATGCCCAGACTCAGAGGATGATCAACCGGCATGGCTGACAGACCATGAAGTGTAAAGCAGACGGGGATATTTGCTTTTTCAGCAAAAGCCTTTAATTCCAAACCGCCATGGCTGGATATAACACCATGACCACAAATGATGACAGGTTGCTCACTCTTGTTAATCCGGGCCACAGCTTTTTTAAGTAAATTGTGATCGGGTTCCGATGGATAGACAAAACCGGGTAAATCCGGTTCATAAGATTTGGCATCAAACTGGTAATTCTCACTGGATGACTGGTTCTGGATATCTTTGGGAATATCGACGACAACGGGTCCACCTCTTCCGGTTTTAGCAAC
>Ga0233431_1004701_pt1 | contig 14257 bp, 9 predicted proteins | sample SI_118_April2016_FD_179867 | JGI IMG/M metagenome (GOLD analysis project Ga0233431, IMG submission 179867) | Seawater microbial communities from Saanich Inlet, British Columbia, Canada - SI_118_April2016_200_MG | ecosystem: Environmental > Aquatic > Marine > Inlet | place: Canada: British...
TATGTTCCTCTTTATGTTCCTCTTTATGTTCCTCTTTATGTTCCTCTTTATGTTCCTCTTTATGTTCCTCTTTATGTTCCTCTTTATGTTCCTCTTTATGTTCCTCTTTATGTTCCTCTTTATGTTCATTGCATATGTCTTTATTTATGTATTTCGTTGATGCATTATTTGTTTTTCCGGTAGGTGTTTCTAGAATGGTGTCATTTTTTATTTTATCCGTGGTTTCAATATTATTTATATTAGATTCTGTATCCATATTATAAATGATCAATAAAACTATATATTATATTGTAATGTATGTCTTTATGTATGTTATTAATGTAATAAGTTAATATTTCAATTTTTAATAACAATGTAATTCACACTACATACGTAAATAAACATTAATATGATATAATAATGATTAACATTAGCAATGCAACTAACGTATGGACTGATCCAACATATGGAACGATTACAAAAACAATACTATATGACGGAGATGAATATAGTTTTCCTTATAAAGGCAGTTACGTAAAAATTGTAGTAAACGATCAAGTAATCGAAATAAAGTTATCAGATAATCTAATAGACACATGTGTATTAACAATGCTGAGCAACGAACACTCTGAATTTATAGTCATACATGAAACAGAATCAATCACATATAATATTAAACTAGTGAATTGGTTCAATTATGTAGAAATACCAGACGACTGTATTACACTTAAAAAAATAAAAAGATACACATTACCTCAAATACCGTCTGATTTAGATATAACTCGTGTATGTATTAAAATATACGATATGAGTGGAACATTAATAACAGATAGCGATGAAACTATAATTATACAACATAATGACTATTGTAGCGATATTGACACGATATTGAAAAATATGCACATTGGGGAATGTGTTGAATATAATAAAGATAATATTAAGTACATAATTGAATTAATCGATGTCATTAACAAAAACATTATTAGAGTATATGAAAATATTGATTACTCTAATTATTATAAAATCATTGGCAATGAACTATTTTCGGAAAAAAAATATTCATTATCAAGCTCAGCTTATTTTCGCGCATTATCGTTGATAGGAACACCAAACTACGATGACGTAATATTATATGTCAACTTATGCAATAATCTATCGATATCGAACATTAAATTGCAAAAATATGACATATCAATAAATCAATGCGATAACGCACTACAATTCGACAAAACTAATAAAAAGGCTATTTATTTAAAAGCGAAATCAAAATTATTACAACATTTATACAATGACGCGCTAGAAGTATTACATGAATTTAAATATATATATTCAAGCGACCAAGATATTATTAAGCTAACTAACTTAATAAATAGCGAATATAACAAATATAACCATCGCAATATTAATATGTGTAAACGTATGATTAATGATTATTAATCAATGTCGGATCACCAATACTCTTAATAATATCGCGTTTTCCATCTTTTGTTACGACGATATCTGCATACTTATTTGTTTTACCGTTATCATTCGTGATTATGTTGCGCTTCGTTACAAGAGTACCATTATTATTTACAGTCGAACTTTTCATTTCCATGCTATGTGTAACTGCATTTAAATTTATATTACTTATGTAACTCATCATACTTAACGGGTTAATTAATGATCTGTGAACCAAATTATGACTAATATATCGATTACGTTGTAACATTTCATCATATTTTTTTCTCGATTCGTTGTTTGTTAATACTTTATAAATGTAATGATATTTTTTAAGTACATTTACATTATCTTTATATATTTGATAAAATTGTTTATATCGTTCTTTTATTTCTTTTGTACTAGTCGTTGGTAATATGTTAAATATTGTGTAATATGTCGCCATATAAATATTATATAGGGAATGTCTCGTAAATAAGTTGTTTGTTTATATTATATTAATAGTATAATATAAACAAATAAATATATATATACGTTAAGGGATAGTATATTTGTTCATTACCGATTTTATAAATATATGGCATTTATCATACATATTTGTTATTAATTAACAAATATGTAATAATATAAAAGATAAATTAACAAAATTATAAAATATATTAATTTTTTTGAATAGTTCAGCGCAATTGATTTATTTTGCTTTAATGTTGCAAACATATGTTCTATTTTCACTATGTGTTTGTTTGTATTATTATTGATTCGATTAATAAATTTATTTCGGCGTTCAAATAAACTTTGTTTTTTCCTGCATATATATGCATTTAATTTATGTTTTTAAATATATTATTGTTTGATAAAATCGACATTAATCTATGCAAATTGCTTACAGAACCATAAATACGATCAAATAAAATAACACATCAGACTAATAATATAAAACCTATTATTGTGGATACTTCCATACACAAACGGAAGAAAAATCCGCACCTATTTGCAGTTATAGGATTTGTCCGGAATATGTATGCTGATTATGTACCATGTTACATTATAATACAGCGGATATTTACGGGACAGTCCTATAAATGTTCAACAAAATAACGTATATTTATTCTGAATAATTGAGAACTGTTCAGTAAATAATATAGTTTTTGTATGCCGTTACATTATAATACTATATTATTTACATAATATTCATATAAATAATGTATAATGATCCAATAAAAATTATATTCCGCTATAAAAACAATAATTATACATTGCAGTATGCAACGTACATATTCATTGGAAATGTTAATAATAACGTTATAACTGTACTTGAAAAAATACAATTTGAGCATTTATACAATACACTAATTAAATTAACCATGCATGAATTAAGTACGTTGACCGATCAATATGGCGAATATTGGTACATATATTTTTATAATACGGATCACATTCAACACACAATAACAATAATTAAGGACATAATAACGCACAAGAACGAAATAACAAAAAAATTCGGAAAACAATGGTTTAATGCTCATATTGAACAATATTCCAACGAAAACAAGTATTTAATATACAGTTATTCAACACTAGTAAATAAAATATATACACAGCTAGAAAAAAGAAAAAAAATAGATTCAGAAGAGCTAGAAATAGATATTAATTATAAAATAGCAAATAAACAAATAACTGGCGGTGGTCAGGAAGATGAAAGCAATGATGATGACGATGATAATGTCGATCGTAGTAATAACAATGAAGAAGATGACAACTACATTGACGACGATGTTGATATACTATATACAGATGTAGAAAAAGACACCAATATAAAACAAACAACATCTAATATACTAAGTATAGTCGGTCAGCAAAACGTACATTCTGGTATTGAATTCGATACACGTTACGATGATGCGAATGTCGACGATAATATCGAAAAATCATATCGTAAATATTATGTAACTGATCAATATATCTACAAAGATGATACAATTAAAACTATTAAGCAAAAAATATGCAGTAGTATACAAAATAATCCTAAATTTGGAAAAAATAGATATATAACACCATCAAGACAGTATCTATGGTCATCGTATATGTACAAAAACAATTTACATAACATAATGATAGGTCAGAAAATAGTAGTTGGTGTAAACATATTGGATATAGATATATTAATAAATCCAAATATAAAAGTATATGAAGAACTACGCGATAAATTACAATTATTAAAAAATACGCTGAGTAAACATATATCAAAAATAAAAATAGAAGATGATGAATACAATGTATTGTCCGAATACACTAATTATTACACAAATAACGAGATATTTATGTCTGATATATACAACGAACTGGGAATTGATTATACGCCACCTGACACCGTAATAAAGAATTTATACGATGTGTTTATCAAAGTATATTTTCCAAAAATATCATTTGACGAGCTTAATTACATAATAGAATATTTAAATAACCATACTGATCCAAATATTACAGAAAATATAAAAATATACAATGATTACAATACCATAAAAAATGATATGTTGTTAGAAAATAATATAATGAGTATTGTTGACAATATTAACTTAACAAAGTACAAAAAAATATTTCACAATAACAATATTATACATTGCGCAATTCATGTTGAAGTGAACCAACCAACAGTCAATAAACTCGACTTGTTCTCAATATATGATGATTTCATAACGGACTATACATATCCTTTCGTTCAATATAAAACAACCGATGGTGATATTGTATTTAAATACAGTGAATCCGAACTAAATAATATAGATGATATAAAAATTAATAAAACTATATTGCGCAAATGGTTTGAGCATCCAGTGAATGGGATTAGTTTTAAAGTTCGAGTGAACACGAACAATGTTGACGAAAAAATAATAGTCGTTAATCTCAGTGAACATAATCGATTCGAATACAAAGCACAATGGAAAGAAGTTGACGAGATGTCGGCAGATAAATTAAAAACAACGCATAAATATGTACATGACTTAATAAAAAAAATAAATACAAATTATACATACATAAATGATGTGTGTGACAATGATTTTAAATTTGCGTTTGTTAGTAGTATTCAAAAATTCACATTTCCAGAAAATAAGAAAATTAATCACAATGAATTATCGATGTTGGCGAAATGCTTTTATCCATATGTTGCAGTTATTGTAGAACCTAGGAAGCGACTTGGTAAAAATGTAAATCATGTCGGAAAATATGGAACATATTTAAAATATAAAAGAATATCGAAATACGAAAATTCATCAAGAATAGAGCACCGTATACTATATTTTATGAAGTCATATAACATATCAAATAACGAGTTAATATCCGAAATATGCAATGAGTTTAACATAACCGAAGAAACTGCTAGTATATACGTAAAAAAAGCTGAGCAAAAATTCAGATTGTTTAAAAAAGTAAATTTGCAATTGAAAAAACTGAAAAACTTACCAAAATATAAATCACCTGGTATAAATATAGACATTCAAGGCAAAGATGCGGATAACTATAAAATACGTGTATCGGGTGCTCGAAATGATGTGCAATTAAACTCGATCATAACGTTTATTGATAAATTGATATGTATGTACATCGAGGTTTACATTAATAAAAATGATAAATACATAGTAATAAAAAATAAATTAAACAAAATTATTAATGTGGCTGATAGGCGAAATAAAGTTATCGATATTGTGAATACCGAACATGTTGATAAATTAATCAAACAAGTAACGAAACAAGATAAATCAAGACTCGGATACAAGGGCACTAGCCAGCAAGTACAATGGTCAAGGGCATGTCAAGATAGTGGAAATCAGATACGACGGCCTCTTCAATACACCGATCAGAATTTAAACGAGCTTATAAAACAAGGATTTAAATATAATAAGAATACAAAAATGTATGAAAAAAACAATAAAGGCAAAATAATAAGAGCTGTTAAATTAGTTAGTAAATCTGATGATGGTGATGAATATAATGTATATTATGCATGTACACCAAAGCATAATGGTGAATTTATGTACATTGGATTTTTGTCAAAAAATATAACTCCAACTGGACAATGCTTACCATGTTGTTTTAAAAAAGATACACTCGAATCTAATAATAAGCATCGTATTCAACATTTCATGGATTGTATATATAAGCAATCAGAATCTAATAAAACATCAATATTATCAGGTGACATATTATATGTTCTCCAGAACACTAATAAACTGTCTGAAAATAGATTAAGTATTTTGCCAGAACAATTAGATTTGTTCATCAATTATTATAACGGTTGTAAAAAAACGATAGATAATCATTATTTAATCCACACGAGTGAATATTATTTTAAATATGGTATAAAATATGAAGATAATACTTATTTAAATTCGATTGCATGTGCACTCAATATATCAGTCGATACCATAATTGAAAATATAATAAATTTGCTAAAATCCGAAAAAAGAAACATGATATTTACGTATTTAAATAATGGCGATATTGTCAATAAATTTAAAACGGTTGATGATTTCGCGACATACATCAATGATATTAACCATATTACACCATATACAATAAATGATATTATATGCATCCCAAATGTACTAACTAAAAACGGAGTAAATGTGTATACTTTTAGCAATCATGTTAATGATGATTATTATATATTGTGTTATAATGCAGAAAATAAGCAATTATATACTGATCCGAAAAAAGACAATATAATGTTAATATATGATGGTGAATTTTACAATCCTATCGCGAAAATATTAAAAACGGATATAAATAATAAAAAAATACAGGTATCATTAAGCTTTAAATATTCAGAAGAAAATAATAATGTAATACATAATTGTTATAAATATTACATTAAAAGTTGCTGTGATAGCATAATTCCGCTTAAATATAGTTCAGATACAACACATTCGTCGAAAGAAACGTGTTTACTATTGGAAAGATTAAAAAATGACGATTATAAACCTGATGCACAAGTGATAGATAATTTACATAAGTGCATGTATATATTTACAAAAAATAAAACTATTGTACCAGTAACTCGATCTGGGATTATATTCAACATATCAATATGCTCACTTAGAAATGATATGTTAATAGATTCATCAACAATGATAGAAAATTTAAACAATTTATACGAATTATCCAATAACGAATTATTAACAAAAGTTATTGGTGTTGGATATATTCATAAAACACAACACGACTGTACAATTAATTCACTAATAACAATTAATGGCAATATCGTACCAATAAAAGAAGAAACAATGAGCAATACATATCGTATTAAAAAAAAATACACTTTATACAACACATTCATAAATAACAATACGGATAACGAACTTAGTTTATCGCACATCAATGTAAATACAGATGAAAGAACTAAATTTATAAATCATTACACATATAAAATAGAGGGGTTCGAATTATTTAGATTCATTATCAGCAATTATATAAATTTGCCAAAAAATAACTCTATGAAAAATATGCTTGTAAAAAACATAAATAATGATAATAAATTAATACTCATGCAAATCATTTACAACATAGTTGATAATAGATTATATGAAATATATACAAAATATAATAATTTATATCAACTAAAATTACATACCACTGCTACATTATTCAGTGTCTCAGATAGTGCCCAAATAGACAATTATAAAATAAGTAATAAACGAACGTCGTGTAATTTAATGTTGTCAAAAAACAAATGCGAAATGCATAAACACTGTTGCTGGGCACATGGAACATGTAAAATGAGCATTAACACAACAGATGCTATTAAATATGTATCTAAAATAGTTAACGAATTACAACAAAACGATTATAAATCGTATGAAATAATGCATATGCATGGGTATATGGTGTCTAGCATTGTTAATTATAATGTGTTTCAAGATCATATTGGTCAAAAAATATTAAAGTCATCGAACATACATTTAATACACATGCTTAAAAATATATTCGGTGAATATATTTCAATAAAAATATCGAACAAAAGAATGTCGGAAAAAGTCGACATTGACGAAAAACATACATCTATTTTAAAAAGTGTGGGTAATTATTATGTGCAATCATTGCCACAAAACAAACTAACTATATTTAGAGCATATGCAAACGGATATTATTGGATAATGCGCAACGAATATGATATCAACGAGCGTAATTTAGGATATGTAAATGAAGTACAAAATATATTATGTGAATACTTAAACATACGTGTTAGTAATTGGTTATTAGATGATAACAATATGACATATATATCAAAAATATATGAGCATAAAAATAAATATAAATGCCAGCATATAATAACCAATACTATTAATGATTTCAGGTTCGATCTATCAAATATAGTGCTATCGAATATTAAAAATAACATATATTATATTGTTATTTTGTACATACTAAGTTATATATTTAATGACATACCTATCATTGTAAGGGATCAACATATGCAATTATATAACATAAAAAATGGAGAAGATATAGAAAAGGTAGAGAGTAATATAATAATAATTTTTATTGGTGGCTTGGTCGATAACATCCCCGAAAATATAAATGTTATGTATAATAAGTATATTTAATGTGCACAAATATTAAAATATTCATAATGTTTTTATTAATTATATTAATATACATGACATACACTAATATCAATAATAAAGTTATTATCGTTACATACTAATAAAAAATGAAATAATAATAGTATATGCATAAAAAAATATAGTGTATATACATTATTTATAACAATTATGGATATTGACGAATATATTTCAAATCGCAAGAAAAATATACGATTTGATTATGTTAAATTTGTACTATTAAATGATTTATATAGTTTAGATTTCACAAAACAAATTTGCACAACATTGTATTACGTTGCATTTAACTCATATGGGGTACCAACGTTCATGATGTTCTTTAAATTAAACGATAATTATTATTGTTGCATTGTAGATCGTAAGAATACACAATACCGTGTAATACAATGTAAATGTGATATATCTATTTACAACGGTACTATATTAAGCGGAATATATCAAAATGATGTATTTATCGTGTATGATGTTATATATCTATGTGGCAAAAACACATGTAGTATTAATATTCATGAAAAGCTAACGTATGCAAAAAAATTGTTTAACTCAACAAACATATATTTCCCGGAGATGTATACGTGCAATTTATTAGATAAATACATATCGAAAGAACATGCATCAATGCAATCTATAGTAAAAATTAATGGGTTAATATTTATACCATCTATATCATATCATGGATCGAGATACATCATATTAACGAATATAACGCGTATTAATAACGCAATAATTCAGGTAGATAAGCGAGACTGTACAACATGTTCGAGTGATAATCAAAAAATAAAATTTAATTTCGTAATGGAAAAAACCGAAATGCCAGATGTATTTAATTTGCTATTATTGAGCAAATTAAAAATAAATGATTGTATAACGATTAAATTAAAGAAATACAATATAGCGTATATAAAAACAATAAATGATAGTCATTATTGGGCAAATATATTTGAACAATACAAACGAATAATTGTTGCGTGTATATATGACATTAATATTGGCAGATGGATACCATTAAAAGAAATTATTAATGAACTTCCTAGTTATATTGCATGCGTCGATAGTAAAATTAATAGTTATCGACAAAATGACACCGTCATCAAAAAAAATATGTTAATTAGTTCAAATATCTAGTTAATTAAATCATTAAATAACACTGTAATGATTTAATTAATATGTCGACAATAAATAACACTGTAATGATTTAATTAATATGTCGACAATAAATATAACAAATGAGTGTTAATATAATAACGGAACCACCGTTTAAAAGTATTTCAAAACATACTATGTTCGGAAAACGTGCATATAACGAAGATCGTTATATTATTTTGCCAAAAGAAAATATATCACATATTGATCCAAAAACAAAACAATATGTTAAATCTGGTGAAGCATTGTTACTAGCAATATTTGATGGACACGGAACATCCGATGTCGCTGAATATTTAACAAAATATATCAAAAATATAATAGCAAGTACGAAATTTTTATATTCAACAATTAATAAAAATTATGTTATAAACTCGTGCAACAAGCTTAATAGATATATTAAAAAAAATGTACAATCATCTGTTCATTCCGGATCAACTGCAATATGTATTGCGTATTATTCTATTAATAATGCCAAATATATTAGCGTAATGAATATAGGTGATTGTCGTGCAGTGTTATGTAGAAATAATATAGGGATTCCGCTTACTAAAGATCACAAACCACATTATCCAGAAGAAACGTCCAGAATATTGAGTATTGCTGGAAATGAAAAAATAAAATTCGATGGATATGATTGGAGGATATGCAATATGTCCGTATCAAGGGCATTTGGTGACTTCGATGCACATCCATATATAACATGTTATCCAGATACATATCGATACCACATAAAAGACATTGATAAATTTATTGTGATTGGATGTGATGGATTATGGGATTGTTGTTCTAATCAAGATGTTGTGAACTTCGTTCTTTATCATTCGTATGATAATACAACAAATACATTTATTAATACGAATATATCGGAACAATTGGCACAATATGCTATAGCTTCTGGTTCGGTTGATAATATAACAGTGATTGTTTTATTTTTATAAATAAATCATATAATGACACATTACAACGTACAACCAAACTTAATTCATTTGGATAATATAAATCCAACGGGTATTGTTAATAATCATACAAAACAACATCAGATTAGTGTGATTGAATACATATCGAATGTAATAAATTTCATATACATAAATATCATTAAAGATAATATATTTACAACTTTTATATTGATTTTATCAATAATATCACTTTATATAAGATACGTTACGTACGATAAACATGAACGCATTGAGCAAATGAAAAATACAATAATTGATGATGAGCAAATTACAATCAATAATACAACATCTGAAATTAGAAAACAAATACTGCTGAACAAACTATCCAAACTAAATAAGCCGTATCAATCATTATAAAAATAGTTAGTATAATATTATGTACACATAATTATTAATGATTGATATTGGTAATTCCTATTATAAAATCGGAAATAAAATAAACTATGGTGGATTTGGAAATGTATATGTTGGAATACATATTCCAACAAACACGCGAGTTGCTGTTAAAATAACAAGTACTAAATATAAAAAAAACACAATTGCCGAATATAACATATATAAATTACTTACGTCTACAAATAACGTACCATATGTTATTGATTTGTATGAGCATAATAAAAACCATATTATGATATACGAGCTGATGGGATATGACATTGGAACATTGTTTAAAAAAATGAATAGTCGATTCAATAATAATACGGTAAGCAAAATAGCATTTTGCACATTAAACATAATAAAATCAATGCATAATAATAATATTATTCATCGTGATATTAAACCATCGAACTTTGTGTTCAATTACAAAATGGACAAAATTTATATAATAGATTTCGGATTGTCGAAAAAATACATAATTAATGGTAAACATATTTCGCTAGGAACTGTTAATAACATTGTTGGTACAATTAGATTTGCTGGTGTCAATTCACATTTAAAAATAACATTAAGTAGACGAGATGATATAGAATCATATGCATATATGTTAATGTATTTACAAAATGGTAAGTTGATATGGCAAGATACTAAAGAAACTCGAAAAATATACTCACAGAAAATGAGCATATCTGTAAATAAAATATATAAAAAATTACCATCATATATATGCGATATATTCCAGCACGCTGGTGGACTTAGTTTCCACGCAATACCCGATTATAATTTGTTATTAAGCTTCATAACAAATTCGGCATATTATAATGTAAATGCAAATTTCGAGTGGTTATAATTATTTAATCGTCGATGATAGTTTCTCAAACTCATTATGAATGAACAATTTTAATTTATTTTTGTTACTATGATTTATATAAACGTTGCTAATATCGTCTTCTGAAATCCCTGCATTTATCATATATTGCTTTTTAATATTATTTAAATAGTGTGAAAATGATCTTATATGAGACATATATGAATTGTGTTTCGTTAATGTATTTGATTCAATAATATGTTTTTTTAATTGTTTAATTAATTCACATGATGGCGTATTTGGATTATCTAATCGCATATGTATATACCAAACACTCCATGCTAGACAATATCCGTCAGGATCGTACATTTTTTTACTATATATATCTCTTTCATCACTAAGTGTTTGGAAACTATATATATCATTGCAATGTGAATGTATGTAAGTTAGTTTTTTGTCAGTTATCTCATTTACTATTTCGGATATAACGTGTGGTATTATGGTATCGAAATCATTTACATACTTTGATGATATGTATCCATATGGTTCAAATCGCTCGAGTATCATCGTATTTTTATCAAATAACATAATATTTGAATGAAGTCCGTTACCAATAATGAACGATACCTTTAAATAAATAAATCGTGCTTTGAATTTATTTATGCATTTTTCGATATATTTGCTGAACTCATAGTGTATGTAATAGTTATATTTGTTTTTCCATATTATTAATTGGGGTACTATTTCTGGAAATATTTCAAAATGAGCTTTTAATACACTAATAATTGAAATATCATTGTAATAAAAATTCTCATATTTTAATTTGTATTCGAAATTATTAATTGCGCTTTCGTTATTTTGGAACGGAATAATTATGTTTTTAAATTTATTTATTAAATACAATGTATATATTGCATTGTGTTCAACAGATGAACCAAATGTATATATTTTATCATCGGTATCCGTATCATTTACAATATATTTATTTAGCGTAATGTTATGATTAGTTGATGGGCTTGTTTTTATTATTTTTTTAATTTGGTTAAATGTATCATCATTTATATATTTAAGCATGTGTGGCGTACTTATTATTTTATTTGCGTCGATATGTTTAGTTTTAATGATATCCATAAAATTATTTAATTTATGATATTTTGCCAAATAATAAAGTGGTGTTATACCAATATTGTTAGATACATTAATATCAGCGTATTGTAATATGTCGTTTATTATTGTATGTGGTGTGTTTTTTTCTTTAAATAGTATATGTACAGGGCTGGTTAAATTTTTATCAGGTGTGTTAATATGATGCTTCAATTTATTTATTAATTTGCGTAATATATCATGCTCATTGTTGTCGGATATGTACTTAAATACGTTGCATAAATTAATATCATTTGTTATTGTATCGATACTAATATTATCTAATATATTATTTGCTATCTTGACATGTTTATTTAATATTAACTCAGATAATAATGTCGAATAATTATTATTCACGTAGTTTATATCTATTTTATTAGTTAAACAATTAATGATATCTACATTATTCTTATTTATAGCAACTGTGATTGGTCTGTTATTTTCTGGATGATTTAAATCACCGTTAATGTTTTTAATTATGTTTATGCATTTTAAAATATCCTTCGTATCTTGATTAGATTTAATAAGAAGTGTTAATATGGTATCATTTGAATTATTTATTATATCGACGTCCACATTGTTATATTCAGTTAATATATAATAAATTAGGTCGATATGCTCGATTCCTTCCATAATTGGAGAGGCGTTATTATTATCGACAAGGTTAATAAACTCATATAATTTATTTTTAAAATCCTTAAAATATTGTATGAATCCATTTATCGCGAATATATGCAGGACATTATATCCATGAATATTACCATTTTTCAAAAGCTTGGTATGCTTGTTTATAATGTGTTTGAGTATATCGTATTTATTATTCATTGCAGATAAATGTATTATGTTTTGTCCATTATATACATGTTCTAATAAATTGCATTTATTGCTGATTATTAATTTATATATATTATCCCACTGTCCTTGCTTATATAGCCGTCGAATGTCTTTCACATCACACATCTATATTATAACGATATATTGTTACTTATTTAATTGCATCGTAAAAAAATGAAAAGTACATCCACATAAATATCTAAAATATACGATATATTTTAATGAATTATTTGAACAATCAAATGATACATATAACTACATTATTAATAATTTGAAAAAGTTCATAATTCCATTTGATGGACTCAGTGATATTGATACAATCAAAGATATTAAAATGTTCAATAAAGTAATCAATGATAAAATAAAGTATTATAGTAAACAAATAATAAAATTACCACAACCACTATCATTAAGAAGCACATTAATACCTAAATACATATCGTTAGATTCAGTATGTCTAATAGATTTGTTTTGTAATGAGCATAAAAGATATTATTTTAACAATGTAAAAGAAAATGAATATTTAATATGGAATGAATTTTTTAATATAAACAAGAAAGTATTTAAACGACACGAATACACATTTAATCATTTAATACAAACGGATGGAGTAGGTGTAAGTATATCGTTTAAACACAATTCAATTGCTGATAAAAAACATGTAAAAATAAAGAAAGTATCGGCGGAATTACATTATATTGATAACTTATCACAAACAGATATTAACAAATTAAAAACTAAAAAAATAGTAACGGTCGATCCCGGTAAATATAATTTAGTGTATATTATGGATGAAAATAATAATAAATTGCGGTACACATGTTGACAAAGGGATCATGAAACAAAATCATATAGAAATAGACATATTATTAAGAAACATAAAAAAGATAACGGTATAATTAAAATAGAAACAACATTATCTAATGTGTGTGGAAAAACTGTTAATTATATGA